>OEIU01000442.1_pt1 | contig 39013 bp, 39 predicted proteins | sample 1539221 | NCBI WGS metagenome assembly OEIU01 (sample SAMN03792071, study PRJEB22550) | activated sludge metagenome | feature: wastewater treatment plant; material: activated sludge; isolation source: Wastewater treatment plant of a petroleum refinery complex | place: Argentina: Zarate | collected...
GACGGCAACAGACAAACCAAGCCTACTGTCACCGCGCCACATCTCGACTCTACCGAAGACGGACATGGCCCGCAGTCGGAGCGGGTTCTTAGATCCTGCTTCTTTTGCGGTGTTGAGCGCCTACAAAGAACTTCGTGACCCGCAGCGAGCTGAGCGTGATGCTGACTTGTATTTCCGCGGGGTGCGAGCGCGCCGGTGCAGGGGCCGGCTCGAAGCCAGCCCCCACATTTCAGGCGCCCTTCGGATTCGGCCCGAAGCGGTTCTCGCCCGGCGTGCTGTCGAGACAGAAGAACACGATCAGCACGATCGCGCCGATGAGGGGAATGAAACCGATCAGCAGCCACCAGCCGCTGCGATCGGTGTCGTGCAGGCGCCGTACGCTGACCGCGATGCTGGGAATGATGACGGCGAGCGAGTACAGGCCGCCCAGCAATCCGATTCCGTACTGGAGGCTGGTCGTGCCGGTGAGGCCGTCGACGATGCCCAGCACGAAACCGACGATGATGTTGAACAGGAAGAACATCCAGTATTCCTTGCGCCGCGCGCGACCGGAAAACACTGCATATTTCTTGAGTACGTCCAGATACCAGTTCATTCGCGTGTCCCTCGTCTGTTGTGGTTCTTGTGAGCTGTCCGCGGGCTGGCCTCGCGCGACCGTTTCCTTATAGCAGGACTGCAAGTCAGGCGTCCCGTTCGCCGATTCCGACGCCCGGTTTCGCGCATGAATGCAGCGCTTTCATCCCCCGGCCTATCGCGCCGCCGTGACCGGGCGTGCTCCAATCGGCCTCATGAACGCCCGCGTCGAAACCCATCCCGAAGCTGCGTCGACGGCCGTTGCCGTGCTCGGCGCGCTCAGCTTCTGTCACTTCCTCAACGACATGATGCAGTCGCTGCTGCCGGCGATGTATCCGATTCTCAAGACCGGGCTGCAGCTCGATTTCGGTCAGATCGGCCTGGTCACGCTGACGTACCAGATCACCGCGTCGCTGCTGCAGCCGCTGGTGGGCTGGTTCACGGACAGGCGGCCGCTGCCGTATGCGCTGTCGTGCGGCATGGGATTCACGCTGATCGGTTTGCTGCTGCTGTCGCACGCATGGAGTTTTCCGATGCTGTTGCTCGCAGCGGCCGTCACCGGCATCGGCTCATCGATCTTTCATCCGGAATCATCGCGACTGGCGCGATTGGCATCGGGCGGCCGGCACGGGTTCGCGCAGTCGGTATTCCAGGTCGGCGGCAATGCGGGCTCGGCGATCGGACCGCTCGCGGCTGCGTTCATCGTGCTGCCGAACGGGCAGGCCAGCGTCGCGTGGTTCGCGCTGGCCGCAATGCTCGGCATGATCCTGCTGGCGAAAGTCGGCGGCTGGTATGCGCGTCATAACCTGCGGCAGGCAAACCGGAAGAAAGTCGTTGCCGCGCATGCGCCGCTGAGCCGCGGCAAGGTGGCGAGTGCGCTGGCGATCCTCGTCGCGCTGATTTTTTCGAAGTACTTCTATCTCGCGAGCTTCACCAGCTACTTCACGTTCTATCTCATTCACAAGTTCAACGTGTCGATCGGGTCGGCGCAGGTGTACCTGTTCGTGTTCCTGGCGGCGGTCGCGATCGGCACGATCGTCGGTGGTCCGGTGGGCGATCGCATCGGCCGCAAGTATGTCATCTGGATTTCCATTCTCGGCGTGCTGCCGTTCACGCTGATCCTGCCGCACGCGAACCTGTTCTGGACCGGCGTGCTGTGCGTGCCGATCGGCCTGATCCTCGCCTCGGCCTTCTCGGCGATTCTCGTGTATGCGCAGGATCTCGTGCCCGGCAAGGTCGGCATGATCTCCGGCCTGTTCTTCGGCATCGCCTTCGGCATGGGCGGTCTCGGCGCCGCCGTGCTCGGCCATCTCGCCGATGTCACCAGCATCGAATACGTCTACGGCCTGTGCGCGTACCTGCCGCTGATCGGCGTGCTGGCGGCGTTCCTGCCCGCGATGGAGAAGAGGTAAGAAGAACAGGAATTTCACACGGAGAGCACAGAGATCACGGAGATAAGAGGAAGAGGAATTTCCACGGGGGACACGGGGAACACAGGGTTCGGAACAGAAAATTTCATTTCTTGTCCCCGTGCTCCCCGTGTCCCCCGTGGAAACTTCCTTTTTCCTTTCCTCGAACTCTGTGCTCTCTGCGTGAAATCTTCCGCTTGTCTCGCGACCTCCGTGTTCTCCGTGAACTCCGTGTGAAACTTTCCTTATCCGAGCGCCGCCAGCATTCGCCGCAAGGCGAAGTGCCGGTAGCTGTGCAGCATGAGCTGTTCGATTTCCTTCCAGTCGGCGCTTTTCGTCACGTCGATGGCGATCCAGCCGTTGTGGCCCATGTAGGCGGGAATGGAGGAGCGGGGATCTGACGTCAGCAGCGATTGCTGTTCGACGCCGGCCCAGAACAGCAGCGTGATGCCGTTGCGGCCGTGTCCGGTGCAGGCGAAGGTCTTCTTGCCGGCTTTCCAGACCGGTACGCCGAATGCCTTGTCTTCGGCCGTTTCCGGCAGCGCCAGGCACAGGGCGCGCAGCTTCTTGATCACCTGCTGCGCGCGCTTGCCCTGCAGCGGATCGATCTGCTCCGGTTTGAGCTTCGCCGTCGGCGGTTTGATCTCGATGGTCTTGCCGAGCGACCGGCTCAGCGCAGGCGGCGCGACTTTCTCGTACGCCTCGCGCACGAGCTTCGCGACGCGCTTCCACGAAATGCCCTTGTCGAGATGCACGCCGAGCCAGCCGCGCGGCCCGACATACGGCGGCACGAAGAAGTGTCTGGGTTCTTCCTTGGTGTACAGGGCCTGTGCGCCGTCGGGCGCATTCAGCAAGAGTGCGATCCGGCCATCGCCATGATGATTGACACTGTAGGTGGCGAAGGTCTTGCCGCGAACGCGGAAGTTGGGCGAGCCGTGCGACAGGAATTCCTCGGCTTGCGGCAGCCAGAGGCAGACTTCACGAACCGCTGCGTCGATGTCCTTGGCCATGCGGCGAGGCTAGCGGGCCGCGGTGGTCGCGGCAAGGAGAGGAATTAGGAGGCCGCAAAAGACCGCAAAAAAGAAATGAGGGATGGAAAGCGACGGAATCCTCTATATCCCTACTTCTTTCATGCGGTCTTTTGCGGTTCTCGTTCCTTACTTCGGCGGCTGCTGCGCCGGTGCTGCGGGTGCTGCCGCATCGAGCTTGACGACGCGCTTGGTGAAGCGCCAGCCCTGCGGGGTCTTGGTCAGCACGTCCGTGTAGACGCCGGTGCTGTAGATCGACTTGGTCGCGACGTCCACCAGCATCAGGTACACGGTGCCTTCGGCCTTGGTGCCGTCGCCGGTGAGGCGCAGGTTGGTGTTCCAGTGGCGACGGGTGGTGCCGCCCATGCGTTCGTGCCAGGCCTTGGCGAAGCCCACCAGGCCGTCGTGGCCGGTGTAGCTCATGAACGTGCCGTCGGGCGTGAAGGTCGCTGCCCAGCCTTCGGGGTCATTGGCGTCCAGCGTGAGGTTGTACTGGGCGTAGAGCTGTTCGATCTCGGCATAGTCCTGGGCCGTCAGGGCATCGGCCCGCGAGGCGTGCGGGATGACGGCGGCGGCCAGTGCCAGAACGGTGAGCAGTGCGGATTTCATGAAGTCCTCTGGGTCGTGCGGATGGATCGTCAACCATACGCCATTTTGAGCATCTCCATCACGCCCCGGATCTGGATGATCCAGTAGACGGCGGCCGTGAGGATGATGGCGAGCGAGACGGCGGCGGCAATTTTTTCGCGGAGCTGCATGAAGCGGCCTCCCTCAGGAGAAGCCGATCCACCGGCCGCAGGCGGCGACGGTGAACCAGACGGTGATCGAGGCAATGGCCACGAGTTTCAGCAGCCAGCCGGGAATCCGGGAGTGATCCTTCTTCAGCAGCGGCCGCTTCACGGCGAACACGAAGAGGATGCCGGTGGCGAGCGCCGCCATCTTGGCCCAGTAGAAATCGTTGTAGTACGCCTTCATCGCGACGCCGGCGACCATGAAGATGCCCGAGAGAAGAATGATGGCGAGCGCGACCTTGAACCACTTGTGCGCGCCGTCGGCGACGACGTTCGAGGGCACGTCGCGCAGCGCCACGTTCAGCAGCCTCAGGTCCGTGACGAGTACGGTGCCGCCGAGCAGCGCCATCGAAGCGAGGTGCACCGTCTGCGCCGCCGCGTACACGCCGCCATAGGACTTGGCGATGTGACCGAGCATGGAGCCTTCGAGCCAGGTGAAGAACGACATGACGTCCATGGGCTACTCCTTCACTCGCTCGCGCCGGCGACGCAGCCGGCGGCCCAGTTGATGAAGGCCGACTGGTCCTGGCCGCAATCGAACCAGTCGTACGCGATGGCGCGACCGGCGAAGATGATGACGATCCACAGCGACAGCGACAGTCCCGCGCCGACCCGCACGTTCTTCGGCGGCACGGCATCGAGATCCCAGGTCGGCTTCGCCTTTTTCATGCGGTTGCGGAAGATCCAGGCATTGATGCCGGCGGCGACGAGCAGGATCACCTTGAGACGGAACCACACGCTCTGGGTCGTGCGCACGGGAATCGCATAGAACAGCAGCAGGCCGGTGACGATCATCACGGCGAAGCCGATCATCATCGGCAGGTCGAGCCGTTCGGCGATCTTCGATGCCGGCACGTTCGTGAACGCGAGGCCCAGCATGCGCAGATCGATGACGAACAGCATGCCGAGAAAGACGGTGAGGGTCAGGACGTGGGTCGTCTCGATCCAGTTGTACATGTAGAACGATTCGTGCAGGCCGACACTCCATTGCTGGGCGCCGAGCCATTGCGCGAAGGTCAGCAGCAGTTCATTCAGCACGCGCGGGAAACCCCTCTGCCAGATTCGTCGGCGCTGTAGTGGTTCAAGTCGCGCCGTGAGATCGAGTGACCGCAGTATACGGACCGGTTTGCGCGCTCCCCATCGGGGCAGCGTGAAGAATTATTCGCGGCGGTTTCTTCCTGTGGGGCCGGCTTTGGCCGGCCTTCGGAAGGAGTCAGGCTGAAGCCTGACCTACAGGAGACAGGCGAAGCCGTCCGTGGCTTCGCCGGCGGACCGGAAAGGGGACCGGGCCGCCTGCCGTGCGCGGTTACTTCTTGTCTTCGGGATCGCTGCCGTCCTGCGGCGCGCCGGTACCCGAGGAACCCATGAACAGCTTGCGGCCGTCGGGGAAGGTCACGTCGCGGCCGTTGGCGCGGCACTTCGGCTTGCACAGGCCGTCCTTCGACTGATAGCCGCGCACCACGATGACGGTGCCGATCTGGAGCGAATCCTTGGTGATGCCACGGCGCAGCAGCGTGTTCGGCGTGCCGCCTTCCACCATCCAGCCGGTGGTCGTGCCATCGGGATTCTTCACGTCGATGTGGATCCACGCATGCGGATTGATCCACTCGACCTTGGTGACCGGGCCGGTCAGGTTCACCGGACGATTGCCGTCGAATTCCGCGGCGAACGCGTGATGCGCCACCGAGGGCGCGGCACCGATCAGCAGTCCGCCGAATCCGGCCGCGACGGCACCGGCGATGAGAAACTTCTTGCGCATTGCATCCACCTCTTGGTTCGAATCGTCATTCCGCCGCGGGCTTGTCGGCCGCCGGCGTCGGCTTCTTGCGATATTCGCCGTACATCAGTTCCTCGACGAACTCGACGCACTTGAACTGGCCGAGCTGTGCATCCGGCTCGACGCGGCGATACAGCGGCATGCTGATCTTCCACGGACGCGTGTACAGGTCGGGATTCTCGATCGTGGCTTCGTACCAGATGTGGTCCTGGCCGCGCAGCGTGTAGCGCTCGGTCACCTTGTGCTTGTCGGTGGTGTAGTTGCCGGCGCGATCGAGCCAGGGCGAGCCGTTGAAACCGGTCGCCTCGATCACGAGCGTGTCGCCTTCCCACTTGCCCGCGGACTGGCCCATCCACGAATCGGCGGGCGGCGGTCCCGGGTCTTTCATGTAGATGTTGCGCACGGCGCCGGCGTACTCGTAGGCGATGAACGTGTAGTCCTTGCTCTGCACGATCTGGAACGGATACGGCATGTAGGTCGCGCGCGGCACGCCCGGCAGGTAGCACTTGATCTCGGGATCGGAAGTCAGCCAGTTCTTCTGGTTTTCCTTCTTCTGCGCCAGCGCTTCGGGCTTGTAGGGAATCGAGCCGCCTTCGACGACGCCGAGTCCACCGGGTACCGATCCGACCGCGCCCAGCGCGACCACCTGGGGCGCCGGCACGGGAACGAACTGACCGGGTACCATCGCCAGCGCGGCCCGGGCCGCATGCGGTTCGAGGTCGTAGTTCGCGGTGTTGAGCGCCTGCCAGATGCCGTTCAGGTCGGGCTTACCATCGGGCAGGCGCGGAATCTTGGGCGCCGGTGCGGCGGCCAAGGCGAGTGATTGGACGCCCACGGCTACAACCGCCGCCATCAGGACGCGTGAGAAGACGCTTCGCATCGAGGTTCCCCCGGAGGACTTATTGAGGTCGGTCGTTGTCGGTTTTTGCGTTGGCGCATAGCGTACCGGCTCTTCCAACGACGTGTGTAACTTGCTTGAACTCGCCGGAACAGGCGAGTTCATTTCTGTAAAGAATGGTCAGGCCGTTAGCCGTTTTTTATAACGTTTAGCTAACGCGCGTAACGGGGTTCGGAATGCGGCGGCGAGGCGGCGGAAGCTTTCGAAAAAGCGGCCAGCCAGGCCGCCGCCGGTTTTACGTGGCGGGACGCTCCCGGGGACGCTGTTTGCGCCGCAGCACGAGGAAATCGCATGAGTGATGACAGGACCGAACGTCTGGAACTGAAGCTCGCCTTCCTGGAGCGGGCCAACCAGGAACTGAGCGACGTCGTCTATCGGCAGCAGCAGGATCTCGACGCCCTGAAGCTGCAGGTGCGCGAACTGCTGGGGCGCATCGAGGACCTGCGCGAAGAGCCCGCGCGGTATACGGCGGAGCAGGAAAAGCCGCCGCACTACTAGCGGACGAGCCATGAGTCGTGAGCTACGAGCCAGAAGGTTGCGGGTGCCCTCTGGCTCGCTGCTCATCGCTCGCCGCTTCTTCAACCCTTCCGGCGTTTCTCCACTTTCTCCACGACCTTCGATCGCAACGCCAGGTCGGTGTTCAGCAGATCGGCGATGCGGTTGAACTCCTCGACCTGCAGGCCTTCGCGCTCGACCGCCGCGATCATCTGTCGCTCGGCAGTGGCCTTGACCTGCGTTGCCTCCTGCTCATCGGCGGCATTGCTCAGCTGCTGCGCCGCCTGGGCCTGGATGTCCTGCACGGCAACGAAGGCCGCGGCGAACTGATCGACCTTCTTCTCCTCGATCTGCACGGTGCTGGTCTGCGGCGCAGCAGTCTCGGGAAGCGGCGGTCCCTGTTCGGCGGCGGTCTGCGAGAATGCGGTCGACGCGATCAGGAGGCCGGATGCAACGATCGCGACGCGGGTATTCAGTCGAACGTGTTTCATGAAACGTCTCCCTTCAGCGAGAACATGCGGTGAATGTGTCAGGGACACACACTCCGCAATACGCGGGGAGCGGCAGGGTTCCGCGTCGCTGCAACTTCGTCGACGCGTGTGGTCGATCGCGCCACGTGCGGCGCGGATTGAAATGATTTCCCGTCGTCGAATCGCGACGCGTTCGAGGCGCGGTCGTTACCGCAGCGGTCGCACCATCTTTTCCATCAGGCGCTCCAGCGCGAGCCGCGGATCGGCGCTGCGGCCGAGGTGAACGGCCGACGTCTGGATGACGGTGCTGCGCGGAGCGACCAGCCAGTGAAAGCGCTCGCGTTGCGAGAGCCGGCCGATCGGACCGGCCGGTTCGCCGCCGCGACAGATGAGCGGAATGCTGGCGAGATTGGCGCGTACCGCTTCGAGATCGACGTCGGGCGCGAGTGCGAGCAGCCGCGCTTCGTCGAGTTCGATGCGCGCTTCGAGAAAATCCGTTTTCTGGCAGGACACGATCACGCCCGCGTTGATGAACTCCTGGCGTTCCACGCGCGGCACGACACGCACGATGGCGTAGTCATACAGGCACTGCACGGATCGCCTCCTCGAGGAAAGCCTGCGGCGCCTGCAGGCGGCGGTTCAGATATTCGTTGTAGGCGGCACGATACGCAGCAGGATTCGCGAACTGTTCGTCGCCCGACAGCCAGGCATCGGGAATCAGGTTCACGATGCGCTCGATGACCTGCGGTGTGATCTTCGCGCTGAGTTCGGGACCGACCTCGCGCAGGCGGGTCGCGAAGCGCAGCAGCACGTGATCCTTGATCATGGCGAAGCGATCCTGCGCGCGGTCGCGCCAGCCGTCCCAGGAATGATGGAAGTACAGGGCCGCGCCATGATCGATCAGCCAGAGCTGGCGATGCCACATGAGCATGTTGGTGTTGCGCGCCGTGCGGTCGACGTTGCTGATGAATGCATCCAGCCAGACGACGGACGACGCGAGCCGCGCGTCGGGCTGCCATACGATCGGATCGAACATCACCGAGGCGGGCAGGTAGTCGAGCGCCAGGTTCAAGCCGTCGCTCGCGTGAATGAGCGACTGGATTTCCGGATCGGGCTCGGTGCGCGCCAGCTCGCCGTCGAGTTCGACGAATACGATCTCCGGCACCGGCAGGCCGGCGGCGCGCGCCAGTTCGCCGCCCACCAGCTCCGCGATCAGCGCCTTCTGACCCTGCCCGGCGCCGCGGAATTTCAGTACATACATGCCGTCGTCGTCGGCCTCGACGATCGCCGGCAGGGAACCGCCTTCGCGCAGCGGCGTGACGTAACGGGTGGCGGAAACGGTTCGCATGAGCGGAGTGTAAGAGAAGATTTCACACGGAGTTCACGGAGATCACGGAGGAGAGAAGAGAATTTCCACGGGGGACACGGGGAACACGGGGGTTCGGAACAGGAAAAATCTCTTCTTGTCCGAGCGAAGGAAAATTTTCCTTTCCCCGTGCTCCCCGTGTTCCCATTCCTCCCCCGTGGAAATTTCCTGCTCTTCATCTCCGTGTTCTCCGTGATCTCCGTGTGAAATTCTTCTACTCCGCGATCTTCGCCCCATCCACCCGGAAGCGCAGCGCCTGCAGCTGTTCCTGCGGCAGATTGCCCAGTCCCGTCGCGGCGGCGGCCTGTTCGCCCGGTTTGACGATCGCATCGATCACGACGCGATTGCCCTGTTGCAGGATGCGGCCCGAGCTGTCGACGAGCACGGGGGTGACCTGGATGTCGTTGAGCGCCACGGGCGAGCGGTTCTGGACGACCACGATGACGCGGCCCTGCGAATCGAGCTGGCCGGTGGTGGCGACGTAGTTGCCCGGGTTCTGCGGCAGATCCGTCTTCATGTATTCGGCCGCCGCGGCCTTGCCGATGGCGCTGTCCGAGGTTGCGGCGGCCTTGTAGTACTGCTGCGCCTTGGCCGTGTCGCCGCTGTCGCGCGCAATGTTGCCGAGGTAGTAGGCGGCGGGTGCAGTCGGCAGCAGCTGTGCGCTCTTCGTCAGCCATTCCTCCGCCTTCGCCTTGTCGCCGAGCTGCATCTGCGCGACGCCGCCGCCGAGATACGAGCCGAAGTAGGACGGATTGAGCTGGATCGCCTTCTGATAGTACGCAGCCGCCTGCTGCGGATTCTTTTCCGACAGCGAGATCTCGCCGAGGAATTCCTGGAAGCGCCCCTCCTGCGGGACCGCCTTTGCCGCCTCGCCGGCGAGCGATTTCGCCGTCGCCAGGTCCTTCTTGCGCGCGGCAGCCATCGCCTGGTCGAACTTGTCGTACGCCGGTTTCATCTGGCGCAGCTGCTGTGTGGCGGCGGCGTATTTCTCGGCGCCCACGTCGCCGCCGCGTCCCAGCTGTTCGGCGGTCCGCTTGTTCGTCGCCACGCGCTCCTCCGACGGCGGATGCGAGGCGAACAGTCCTTCCATCCAGCTCTGCTGCTTCGCGCCGCCGGCCTGCGACAGACGCACGAAGGTTTCCTGCAGCGTGACGGCGCCCCACGGGTCGTAGCCCACGAGCTTCATGTACTTCATGCCGTACAGGTCGCTTTCCAGTTCCTGGTCGCGTCCGTACTTCATCTGGATCATCTGCGCACCGGCGCCGGCGCCCTGGATCGCCATGCTCGCGAGCCCGGCATCGACGCCGCCGATGGCCGCGCCGATCTGCGCGGCTGCGAGGCCGGCCTGCATCAGCGTGCCGCGTTCCTGCGCCTTGGCGCCGTGACGCGCCGCGGCGTGCACGATTTCATGGCCGAGCACCGCGGCCAGTTCGGCCTCGTTCTGCAGCTCCGTGAGCAGCCCGCGATTGACGGCGATCTTGCCGCCGGGCAGCGCCCACGCATTCGGCACGGAGTTGTTGAGCACCACGAATTCATAAGGCAGCTGGCGATCCGCCACGGCGGCGAGCTTCTGGCCGACGCCGCTGACGTAGGCGGTGAGCTGCGGGTCGACCGTGAGGTCGCCGCCTTCGCTCTGGCGCGTGGGTTCGTAGTTCTTCGCGCCGATCTGCAGCTCCTGCGCCTCGGAGACGAACTGGATCTCCTTCTTGCCGGTGACCGGATTCACGCCGCAGGCGCCGAGCCACAGGCAGGCGACGATGCATGAAACGACACGGGCGATCGGTGACATGGGGGCAGTCCTCTTGTTGTCTGGCGCGGGCAGGGGCGTGCGCAGTCGGTGCGGCGGATCGGGGAATTATCTTCATCCGTCGCCCGCCCGGCAGCTGCTTCGAATAGGTATCAAACGCAGACGCGCCATGGCAGGCTTCCGGAAAAGACGATGGAAAGGATACAAGTGCGAAGGAACGCGCATGGAGCGAGGTGGCGATTGTCGCAGACAGTCGACGGTGAACCGGTCCGCAGGGCCGATGCATGGCGCATGGTCGCGAGGCAGACCGGTCCCTGCCTCGTGATCCTGCTGGCCGGCATCGGCACGACGCTGCTGCTGACCCGCCTGTATGTCGACACGCAGGTGTCCCGCGCCCGCGAACAGTTCGCCGCCTGGTGCGAGGAGCGGCAGCAGCTGCTCAGCCGCAGCGTCGATGCGAACATCGAATCGCTGTACGGCGTGCGTGCGCTGTTCGACAGCAGTCAGTACGTCAGTCCCGACGAGTTCGAGCAGTACACGACGGCAGCGCTGGCGCGTCATCGCAACGTGCGTTCGATCGGGTATCTGCGCCTGGTCACGGACGAGAATCGCGAGGATTTCGAACGACAGTACACCCGGGTCCTCGGCCGGCCGTTCCGGATCCTGCAGCTGGATGCGTCCAACCGGCTCGTCCCTGCGGAGCGGCGTCCGATCTACGCGCCACTGATCTACGCCCATGCGCGCGACGGCCTGTTCGTGGGGCTCGACACCCGCGGCCTTCCGGCCATCGCGGCGGCGATGGATGCGACGGCGAAGACCGATGCCGCGAGCGCGGCGATTTCTCCCGGCATCCACCTGACGCCGCCGGATCCGCGGCGCTACGTCCATGTCTATCTGCCGGTGTACTCGCGCGCCACGCGGGCCGCCGCAGCCGACTGGCGCGAACTCGATGGCTTCGTGCGTCTGCACTTCGTGCTGGAAGAGATAGCGCAGGACGTCGCCGCGCAGGCGCGTGACACGGGCATCGAGATGGAACTGCTGGAGCCCGGTCCGCAATCGGCCGCCGCGGATACCGGCGAGGGCGAAGTCGTCATCGACGACTCGTGGAACGAATCCCCGTCGCTCGAATGGCGCGGCGGCATCGCCATCGCGGATCGCACGCTGTCGCTGCAGTTCCGCACGCTGCCCGGCTATGCGGGCGCAAAGCCGCCATTGCCGGTGTGGTCGGTGCTGCTGGCGGGCCTGGTAACGACGTTGCTCGGCGCGCTCGCCGCTTTCTATCTCACGCGCAGTCGTCTGCGCAACGAACTCATGTCGCGCAATCTCGCGGCGGAAATGCGCGAACGGCGCCTGAGCGAAGAGCGCACGGCACAGAGCGAGGAGCGCTATCGGCTGCTGATCGAGAACAGTCCCGACGCGGTCCTGATGGTGCGCGCCGGCATCGTGACGTTCGTCAACCGTCCTGCCGTCGAACTGTTCCGCGCCGGCAGCGCACAGGAGCTGATCGGCCGGCAGGTCGTCGACCGGGTGCATCCGGATTACCGCATCGTCGCCCAGCAGCGGGCCAAGACCAAGGTCCCCGAGCGCGTCATCCTCCCGCCGCTGGAAGAGCGCCTGATCCGCCTCGACGGCACGCCGGTCGATGTCGAAGTCCGCACCGTGCCGTTCCAGATCGACACCGAAACGGCCCTGCTGGTGACGATCCGCGATATCACGGCCCGCCGCGAGGCCGAACGCGATCGCCTCGGACTGGAGGTCGCCCTGCGTCAATCGCAGCGTCTGGAAGCCATCGGCACGCTGACCGGCGGCATCGCCCATGACTTCAACAACATCCTGAGTTCCATCGTCGGCAACATCCGGCTGGCGATGGACGATCTGCCCAAAGACCATCCGGCGCGGCAGAGCGCGCACGAGATCCGCAACGCCACCAATCGCGCCCGCGACCTCGTGAAGCGCCTGATGACGTTCAGCCGCCAGCAGGAAACGCCGCAGTCGCCGCTCGAACTGGCGCCGCTCATCGATGAAGTGCAGCAGCTGCTGCGGCCCGCACTGCCGGCCGCCGTCGTGCTGCAGTCGTTCGTGCCGCCGGATACGCCGCCGGTGATTGCCGACGGCACGCAGCTGCACCAGGTGCTCGTCAATCTCTGCACGAATGCCTGGCAGGCCATGCCCTCCGGACGCGGCGAGATCCAGGTGCTCGTGACTACGCTCTCCGCCGAAGAGGCGCGCCATGAAGCCGGCAGCACGCTCAACGGCGCGGCGCGCTACGTCCGCATCGAAGTGCGCGACAACGGCAGCGGCATTCCGGCGGAAATCCTCGAGCGCATCTTCGATCCGTTCTTCACGACCAAGGAGGCGGGCGAGGGCAGCGGACTCGGGCTCGCCGTCGTGCACGGCATCGTGCGCAATCACAAGGGCGCCATCGTTGCGAAGAGCGAGGTCGGCGTCGGCAGCAGCTTCTTCGTCTATCTGCGCGCCAGCGAGCGCAGCGCCGTGCCCGAACGGCCTGTCGTCGCCGCAACTCCGCGCGGTGCGAACCAGCATGTGCTGTACATCGATGACGAGGAACCGCTGGTCGTGCTCGTGACGCGCATCCTCGAACGCAGCGGCTATCGCTGCTCGGCCACCACCGATCCGCGCCAGGCGCTCGACTGGGTCGCGAAGAATCCGCAGGACTTCGATCTGGTGCTCACCGACATGAACATGCCCGGCATGAGCGGCATCGACGTGGCGCGCGAAGTGCTGGCGCTGCGTCCGACATTGCCCGTCGTGATCACCACGGGATACGTGCGGGCAGTCGATGTCGCCGCGACCCGGTCGCTCGGGATTCGCGATCTGATTCTGAAGCCGGATACCATCGACGAACTGGCCAGCCTGGTCGCGCGCTATCTGAGCGAACCGGCGCCGGGCCGGTCGGCGCATTGATGGGTACCTGTTGCGAGTGCGATGGAAATATCGATCGACATTGCGGCCGTCCGCCGCCTGATCAGGACGGAGTACGCGCAGGCCCGTGCGGATATCGCGGCGCGCGGGCCGGTCGCGGCGCTCGCAGCCTCGCAACTGCGCCACGACGCGCGACTCGCGAGCGCGGCCGACGCCGGTACGCTGGCCTGCAAGGACGGCTGTGCCTGGTGCTGTCACTTCACGGTCGACGTGCGCGCGGCCGAGGTCTTTCGCATCCTCGATTTCGTGGCCGCGCATTTCACTCACGATCAGCGCGAGCGGCTGCGACAGGAGGTTTTCGTCAACGGCGCCGAAGTCGCGCCGCTGTCGGACATGGAGCGCATGCGGCGCACGGCGAAATGTCCTTTTCTGGAGGCCGGGCGCTGCACCATCTACGCGGTGCGCCCGCAGACCTGTCGCAACTATCACGCCACCGACGCGGCCGGTTGCCGCCAGTCGTACGAGCAGCCCGACAACATGGACATCGATCCGGAGTTCGCGCCGCTCGTGTACCAGGCGGGCGGCGCACACGTCGAAGCCTTCTCGAAAGCCGTGCAGGATGCCGGCTATGACACCGGTGCGTACGAATTGAACATGGCGCTGGCGGCGGCGCTGCGGCAGCCGGAAAGCCGCGCGCGTTTCGAGGCAGGGGAGGCGCCGTTCGATGATCTGGCCGGTGATGAGGTGCCGGCGGAGTTCATGGACGACGACTGAGATGCCCCCTCCCTGACCCTCCCCCGGCGACCGGGGGAGGGGATCGGAATCCTGCCCCCTCCCCCGGTCGCCGGGGGAGGGCCGGGGCGGGGGCGATCCGGGGCAATCCCCAACGATTCCCCGGAAAACCCCCCAATCCGCCCCCGTGTCATGCGCCGGCATCATGCCTATATGCCAAACCGGATTGGCGCCCGCCCGCGGAAATGATGAGAATTGCTCGCATCCGGCTCGCTGTTCAGCTGTTTCGACCGTCCCGGGGTGCGGGGCGGACGGGATCGGTTGTGCCAGCGAACGCACCCGCCGGGCAGGTTGTACTGGAGATTTCATGGCTGCCTTGAATACGGAGACAGTGAAGAGCGTCCACCACTGGACCGACTCCCTGTTCAGTTTCACCACCACCCGCGATCCCGGCCTGCGTTTCGAGAACGGCCAGTTCGTCATGATCGGCCTGCCCGTCGAAGGTCGTCCGCTGCTGCGTGCCTACAGCATCGCCAGCGCCAATCACCAGGAACACCTGGAATTCTTCAGCATCAAGGTGCAGGACGGCCCGCTGACCTCGCGCCTGCAGTCCATCCAGCCCGGCCAGGAAATCTTCGTCAGCCGCAAGCCCACGGGCACGCTGCTCCTGCACGATCTGAAGCCCGGCCGCCGTTGCTTCTTTTTCAGCACCGGCACCGGCCTTGCGCCGTTCCTGAGCCTGGTGCGCGACCCGGAACTGTACGAGCGCTTCGAGCGCATCATCCTGGTCCACGGCGTGCGCGAACGTCGCGACCTCGCGTATGAGCACTTCCTGTCCGAAGTGCTGCCGCAGGACGAACATCTCGGCGAACTGGTGCGCAACCAGCTCATCTACTACCCCACCGTGACGCGCGAGCCCTATCGCAATCGCGGCCGCCTCACGGACCTGCTGGAAACCGGCCGCATGCTGCAGGACCTGGGCGAAGCGCCGCTCGATCCGGCGCAGGACCGCGCCATGATGTGCGGCAGCCCGCAGATGCTGAAGGACCTCTCGGCGATCCTGGACGCCCGCGGTTTCACGATTTCCCCGCATATCGGCGAGCCCGGCGATTACGTGATCGAACGCGCTTTTGTCGAAAAGTGATCTGGCAATTCCCCGCGGGTTCGTGATATCAAGCCACCCATGTCTTCACTGACTCGCAGCTATCGGTTCTGGGCCTACTTTTATTTTCCGAAGCCAATGGCGGAAGGAATGGGCTCGACCTGAACCGACGAATCAGAGAACCACCCAGAAAACCGCCAGCATCCCTGGCGGTTTTTTTTTGCCGGAAATATTCGGGAGCACTGTTGTGAACGTTCGTACCGACGACCTGCGCATCCGCGACATCCGCGAGCTGGCCACGCCCGAGGATCTCATGCGCGAATTCGCGATGACCGAGCCGGCGTCGGCCGCCGTGGCGGCGGGACGTACGGCCATGCAGAAGATCCTGCACCGCCAGGACGATCGCCTCGCCGTCGTCATCGGTCCGTGTTCGATCCACGACACGAAAGCGGCGATCGAGTACGCGACGCGCCTGTGCGAACAGCGCGAGCGCTTCAAGGACACGCTGGAAATCATCATGCGCGTCTATTTCGAGAAACCGCGCACCACGGTCGGCTGGAAGGGCCTGATCAACGATCCCGATCTCGACGGCAGCTTCAACATCAACAAGGGACTGCGCCTCGCACGCGGCCTGCTGCTCGAGATCAATCAGCTCGGCGTGCCGGCGGGCTGCGAATTCCTCGACATGATCACGCCGCAGTACATCGGCGACCTGGTCGCCTGGGGCGCCATCGGCGCGCGCACCACGGAAAGCCAGGTGCATCGCGAACTCGCCTCGGGCGTGTCCTGTCCCGTCGGTTTCAAGAACGGCACCGACGGCAATGTGAAGATCGCCATCGACGCCGTGCAGGCGGCGTCCAATCCGCATCATTTCCTGGCCGTCACCAAGGCGGGCCGCAGCGCCATCGCCTCGACTGCCGGCAACGCGGACTGTCACGTGATCCTGCGCGGCGGCAAGACGCCGAACTTCGACGCCGGCAGCGTCGAAGCGGTGAGTGCGCAGCTCAAGGCCTCGGGCCTCGAACAGAAAATCATGATCGACGTCAGCCACGGCAACAGCAGCAAGAAGCCGGAGAACCAGCCGCTGGTCGCTGCGGACATCGCCGCGCAGATCGAGAAGGGCGAGCAGCGCATTGCCGGCGTGATGGTCGAAAGCCACCTCGTCGCCGGACGCCAGGACCTCAAGCCCGGCGCGTCGCTGGTGTACGGACAGAGCATCACGGACGGCTGCATCGACTGGCAGTCGTCCGTCCAGGTGCTGGAAACGCTGGCCGACGCCGTGACTCGCCGGCGCCGCCTGTCGATGCCGCAGGCACGGGCGGTCTGACGCCCCTTCTACTGTAGGTCAGGCTTCAGCCTGACTCCGGAAAAGGCCGGCTGAAGCCGGCCCCACAGTAATAGGAAAGCCGCCGCAGGCCGTTCAATGCACTCGCTTCGGCGTAAATCTCCAGAGCGAGTTCTCCACATCCGAACTCACATACACCGCATCGCCGTCGTCGACGGCAATGCCGACCGCCGCGGTGGGATTGTCGGCGCCGCCCACCGGCAGATCCGATGCAATCACCCGTGAAGTTCCCGAGGGCGAATCGATCTGGATGAGCCGCCTGGTCGAGAGCTCGACAGTGAAGAGAGCATCGTTCGCACCGACGGCGAGCGAACGAGGATCGGTCAGACCCTTCGCGATGACGCGGCGCTGACCGTCGAGCAGATCGAGCTGCAGGATCTCGCCGCGCACCGCATCCAGTGCATACGCCGTGTTGCGTCGCGCGCGGCTCAGCGCAAACCCTCCGGACGCCGGTACGTTGCCGTCGATCACGCGGCCCTTGTCGTTGCCGTCGCCCGACGCCAGGCGCACGAGTCGATTGTCCGCGGTCAATACCAGCCCGTCGCCGCCGGGCAGCTCGTACGCGAGGCGCGCGCCTCGCAGATGCATCGATGCGGCGGGCCGGTTGCTGCCGTGCGGATACTTCTGGACGAGGCCTTCGCTGTTCACGAGCACGACATGATGCTCGCTCGCGCTGACGGCGACCGGATATTCGATGGGCGTGCCGGCCGCGTGCGCGCGTGCGATGTCGTCGACGGCCCCGCTGCGCCCGTCGACGCTGCGGAACGCGAAAACATCGGCGACGTAGATCGTCGTGCCGTGCGCCGCGATCGACAGCGGAATGGCGAGCTCTCCCTTCACCACCTGGCGTACCTTGCCGGTGACCGCATCGACTTCCTGGATACCGTTGTCGGCCATGTTGGAAACGAAGATGCGGTCGCGCGAATCGATGGCGAGGTTGTCGAGCGACGTCTCCAGCTTCGCCACCAGCGTGCGCGTGCCGCGCTCGATGTCGACGCGGATCAGTTCGCCGGCCGCCGTGTCGACGACATAGAGATTCCACTTGGAATCGAAGTTGGCGGCGGCAGGCGTCTGGAATCCGTCGGCGACGACGCTCATCGCACCGCTGTCGGGGTCGATGCGTACGATCTGCTTCTTGAACCACAGCGGCCCGTACAGCATGCCGTCGGGCCCGATGTCGAAGCCGTTGAAGCCGCCGGGATCCTTGACGATGCTGCGCGGCGGCTTGATTCCCGCCGGGTCGATCTCCCACACGCCGTCCCCGCCGAAGACCTGGCCCACGAACAGCCGGCCGTCGCTGCGCCGGACATTGATCGAGTTGATGCTGGGAATGTCCGCGATCTTCCTGACCGGCCCATCGCCGCTGCGCGCATACACCGCGCCCTGCAGGATGGCCGTCCAGACCATCGTGCCGTCGGCGAGGAACACCAGGTCGTCTGCCATTCCGGCCGGCGGTCCGACGACGGTTTCCACTGCGCCGGTGGCGGTATCGACCCGATACACGCTCTGTCCCATGACGCTGCCGGCGTGCAGCACGTCGTTGCGGTCGAAGGCCAGGCCATGAACGCCATGGAATGGCGAGCCCGCGACCAGGCGTTCGACCTGGTGGGATTCGCTGACGGGTGCTGCGTCTGCGCAGAACGTCCAGGCCAGTGCGACGACCAGCGTGTCGACACGACGTGCATGCTGCATCGATGAGTCCCCCCTGCTGCCTGGAGGCGGAGCATGGGCGAGACGCGCGTGTCGGGCAATCCTGCCGTTGCAGGAGATGTTCTGGGGCAGCCGCTACGGCCAGCAGCGCGACCGGTTCAAAATTAAAGGCGACCGCATCGATGACGCGGTCGCCTCTGTCAGACGGCATGTCCGACCCGGCATGCCGTTTTCGACAGCCGGTGGTTATTGCCAGTAAGGCTTCGCCTTGTAGTACGCGTATGTCTTGTCGCGATAGGCGAGGCCATCGTTCTTCGTCAGTTCGTCGATGGAATCCGCGGGAGCGGCCTTCAACTGCTCCTTGCTGAGATTCACGACGTAACTGTTCTCGTCCTTGTCGTAGTCGAGCGTGCTCCACGGCACCGGGTGATATTTTTCGCCCAGGCCAAGCACGCCGCCGAAACCGACGATGGCAAACATGATCTGGTTCGACTGCTTGTCGAGCACGATGTCTTCCACCTGACCGAGCTTTTCGCCCGTGCCGTCCTTCACGTTCGTGCCGATGACCTTCTTCGCGCGAATCGCGGACGTGTGGCCGCTTTGCGTAGGCATAAATGTCTCCTGATCTTTATCCGAGGGATGAACGCGGCGATGCGTTCGGTAGAGACTCAATGCGGCGGCGGCAATGAGGTTCCGTCGGAATGCGCGCCACCGGCGTGCGTGTTTTCCGGTGGCAAAAGAAAACGGCCGCGGACCTTGCGATCCGCGGCCGTCGTCGAGATCGAGCCGTTCAGTCCTGCTTCGCGACCTTCATGCCGCTCTGGTCCACGTACTTGTACGTGACCGAGCCGAAGAACATCTCGTCCCAGCTTTGCTGACCCCAGGGCACGGTCCGCGCCGGATCGGGGTTCGCCTTGTTCTGCTTCGAGTTGTCGAACGCCGCCACGGCGCGGATCCTGGTGCCGGCCGGCACGAACTTCGGTTCGGTCAGTTCGTAGTCGAGCTGCCAGTTGTAGTTGTACCGGGCGATGTTCAGCAGTTCCTCGCTGTGGCCGTCCGGATAATCGGCATAGAAGCGCATGCGCTTACCGCGGAAATGCATGTGCGGCAGCATGCTGTAGATGTGTGCGTCCTTCTTGATGGTGATGGTCTGCTGCATTTCATGGTCCGCCGCGTACGGCGGGATCGGAATCCAGCCGCGCGTGAAAATGCAGGCGCACTGGTTCGACATGCGCTCGGCGGGGATCTCGTCGTCCGGGTAGAACCACACGCCGATTTCGCTCGCGTCCGTCGTCGCCTTGCCGTTGGTCGTGTAGTGCAACTGCAGCGCCAGCGACGAACCCTTCTTCAGCAGGCCGCCGGTGTTGGGCGGTTCATGCTGCGGCTGCGCTCCCGGAATGTAGGCCGTGATGCGCGCAGCATTCGGATCGCCGCCGCCCAGGAAGCCGCCTTCCTGCTTCACGCCCGGCGGCAGCAGGCTGTTGAGCGTATGGTGCAGCACGGTACGGTCGCCCGCGAGGTACTGGCTGGCCTTCACGTAGCGATCGCGATCCAGGCCTTCGATCGGCACGGTCACGCGGATGTAGTCGAGCACGCCGGTGGCCGGAATCTGCTGCGGCGGCACCTTCACGATCAGGTCGGGCTCGCCGTACGCCCACTGGGTGGCCGGCCACTTGAGCTGCGTCAGCGGATCGACGTCGCCGTCCTTCTCGGCGCCGGCTTCGATCCAGTGGATCAGCTTCTGCTGTTCCGCACTCGTCAGCGTGTAGGTTTCCTTGAAGTGACCGATCTCCGGATCGATCTGGCCCGGCGGCATGCGCTTGGTCAGCACCACTTCGCGGATCATGGGAGCGAAGCCCTTCACGATCAGGTGGCTGTTCATGGCGAACGGCGCGATGCCGCCTTCGCGATGGCAGCGCGCGCAGTTCTCGGCCAGGATCGGCGCGATTTCCTTCGAGTAGGAAACGCCCGACTTCGCCTGCGCCACTTTCGCCGGGTACTTGATCTTCTCGCCGCTCACTCGCGCGGTGGCGGTTTTCACCGCATGATCCGCCAGCACTGCGTCGATCGCCGCGATGAAGCGCTTGTCGGCCGGGCCGCGGTACAGCACTTCAGAGGTGCCGGGTTTGACCAGCAGCACCTCGCCGGTCTTGCGCACGCCGAGTCCTTCGGAGACGAGTTGCGCGTCGTCCATGAGGACGGGAATGTCGGTGCCGTACTTGTCGAGTTCCTGCTGCACCGAAGCGCGCGACTGCGTGCCGAGCGGATTGATCATGAAGAACTTGATCTGGTCGGCGTACTTTTCCTTCGCCGCCTTGAAACCAGGAACGGCCTTGGCGGCGCCCTTGCTGCCGTTGCTCATCACGAGCAGCGCGACGGCTTTGTGATCGTCGTAATAACTGAGCTGGTGGAAATAGCCTTGCTGATCGATCAGGGAAAAATCCCCGACGCGATCCACGGCCGACGCGGATGTGGCAAAGACGATGCCGACGGCCGCGAGTGCGAGCCACGATCTGTTCACGAAAACCCCCTGTGTCTGGCGCGAGCCATGACGAATGTTCGATCCAGTAGGCGAGAGCCTACTGCCGTGCCGATTCTGCGCAAGGGGCGATGTTCGAAAACGTCGGGGCGGATTCCGTCATGTTTTGTCAACGGACGCCTTTTGCAAGGCACAATGCCGGCATGAAAGTGCGTGGCTTCGTCCTGCAGGCAAGTTATCGAGTGGTTTCCGCGCCGGGTGGCTCGCGTCTGCCCGTCGTATACATCTACGGCCGCCTGGAAGATGGCGGCACCTTCCTGGTCCGCGACGATCGCCCGCGTCCGCACTTTTATATAAGAACCGCGGATATCGCCCGAGCACGTACTCAGCGTATCCCCGAGCCGCGGCCCGCAGGTCGGCACACGTTCGACGGCGCCGAGGTCAGTCGCATCGAAGCGGAAGTCCCGGGCGACGTTCCCGCGATGCGCGATCGCCTGCACGCCGCCGGCATCGACACCTTCGAAGCCGACGTCCGCTTCGCGATGCGCTATCTCATCGAGCGTGGCATCAAGGGCGGCTGCGTGATCGAAGGCGACGCCGTCGCGGGCAAGGGCCTCACTTGCATCTTCGACAATCCCGTGATGACGCCGGCGCAGGTGAAGGTCGAACCGCGCCTGCTGTCGTTCGACATCGAGACCGACGCGAAGGCCGAGAAGCTGCTGGCAATCTCACTCTTCGCGCCGGGCATCGACGAAGTGCTCATCGTCGACGATGCAGGCCGCGAGATGCCAGAGCGCGCCATCCGCTGCGAGAGCGAGTTCGATGCCATCGAGCGTTTCTGCGAGCGCGTGCGCACCTTCGATGCCGACGTGCTCACCGGCTGGAACATCATCGACTTCGACCTGAGCGTCCTGCAGCGCATCGCCGCGCGTGTGCGCCATCCGTTCGAACTGGGCCGCGATGCCGGCGCGATCCGCATCCGCAAGCCCGAAGGCTATTTCGGCAGCGGTCAGGCCAGCGTGCCGGGCCGGCTGGTGCTCGATGGCATCGACCTGTTGCGCGGCGCCTTCGTGCGCATGGAGGACTATTCGCTCGACGCCGTCGCGCGCGACGTGCTGGGCGAAGGCAAGGCAGTGAAGGGCGACTCGCGCGACCGGCTCGGCGAGATCATGCACAACTACCGGCACGATCTGCCGGCGTTCGCACTCTACGCCCGCACCGATGCGCGGCTCGCTTTCCAGATCGTGCAGAAACTCGATGTCGTGCGGCTGGCACTCGCGCGCAGCGAACTCTCCGGCATGACGCCGGACCGCGTCGCGGCCAGCATCGCCTCGTTCGACTTCCTGTATCTGTCGGAACTCGAACGCCAGCGCATCGTCGCGCCCACGGTGCGTTCCGACGATTCGCGCGTGCACGTCGCGCAGCAGGGCGGGCATGTGCTCGAACCGATCGCCGGGCTGCATCGCAATGTCTGGGTGTTCGATTTCAAGAGCCTGTATCCGAGCCTGATCCGCACGTTCAACATCGATCCGCTGTCGTACGTCGCGAATCCTTCGCCGCAAGCCGACCTGATCCGCATTCCCGGCGGCGCCTTCCGGCGCGAGCCGGCCATCCTGCCGCGCATGCTCGATGATCTGTTTCCGCGTCGCGAAGCGGCGAAGAAGGCCGGCGACGACGTCGCCTCGAACGCCATCAAGATCCTGATGAACTCGTTCTACGGCGTGCTCGGCACGCCCGCGTGCCGCTTCTTCAACCCGGCGCTCGCCAATTCGATCACCGGTACCGGCCGCGAAATGCTGCTGTGGTCGAAGCGCTGGTTCGAAGCGGCCGGCTTCGTCGTCCTCTACGGCGACACCGACAGCCTGTTCGTGCATTCCGGCATCGACGATCCGGCAGCAGCGCTGGAACAGGGGCGCGATCTCGCGGCGAAACTGAGCGTCGAAATCGCGCGCCACATCGACGAACGCTGGCAGGTGCCGAGCCGGCTGGAACTCAAGTTCGAGAAGCTCTACTCGCGCCTGTTCCTGGCGCAGGCACGCAACAGCACGCGCGGCGCCAGCAAGCGCTACGCCGGCCTGCGCCACGGCAAGGACACGCCGGAATTCACCGGCATGGAAGTCGTGCGCAGCGACTGGACGGCGCTCGCCAAACAGGTGCAGCGCGAGTTGTACCAGCGCCTGTTCACGGACCAGTCGGTGGACCGCTATCTCGAAGACGTCGTCAAGCGTCTGCGCAATGGCGAATTCGACGACCTGCTCGTGTATCGCAAGGGACTGCGCAAAGATGCCGAGGAGTACACGGCCACCACGCCGCCGCACGTCGCGGCCGCCCGCAAATCGACCCAGCCGACGGGCCGCACCATCAGCTACGTCATGACGACCGCCGGCGCCGAGCCGATCGACAACATCCAGCATCCCATCGACCGGGAACACTATGTCGTCAAACAGGTGAAGCCCGTGGCCGAGCCCGTGCTGGCGACCTTGCGGCTCGATTTCGACAAGGTGATCGGCGATACGCGGCAGCTGGATCTGCTGGGAATGTGATTGTCAGCTCATGCGAGATTGCCTGGGTATCGAAGTATTTATATAGTCGCGGTCAGACAGGGAGCGTCATGGCATGAAGCCACTGATTTTCATGGGAACGTCGTTGGAGGAACTGAAAGGCTTCCCGGAGCCGGCACGACGGGAGGCAGGGTTCGATTTATGGCAGGTCCAGATGGGTTTCATGCCGAGGGATTTCAAGCCGATGCCCATCGTCGGGCCCGGCTGTTTCGAGCTGAGAGTTCATGTGCGCGGCGAATGGCGCGTGATGTTTTGCGCCAGGCGCGCCGGAGCCGTATACGTTTTGCACGCGTTTGCCAAGAAGACACAGGCAACATCGAAGGGTGATATCGAGATCGCGCGCCGCCGTCTCGGATTTGTGAGGAAGCTTCATGAGTAAGGAAAAAAAATCGAAACGATCCGGCGGAAACGTGTTTGCGGATCTTGGCTTTCCGCCAGAGGAAGCGATGATTCTCGCCATGCGTGCCGATCTGATGAGCCAACTGCGATTGCTGATCGAAAAGAACAAATGGACCCAGCAGCAGGCGGCCGCCGAATTGCAGATAACCCAATCCAGGGTGAGCGATCTCACCCGGAGTAAATGGGAGAAATTCAGTCTCGACATGCTGCTCATCCTTGCCGCACGCGCAGGACTGCGGCCACAGATCAAACTGGCCAGAGCCGCGTAGCCGCTTCTCACCCGATACCATTTCCCGGATCAATCCATGACCCGCCTTAGCCCGCTCGCCGGCAAGCTTCTGCCGCACAACCTGCTCGTCGATATCCCGAAGCTCATCACGGCGTATTACGCCGTCAAACCGGACGTCACCGTTCCCGCACAACGCGTGGCCTTTGGCACCTCCGGGCATCGTGGCGTCTCGTTCGATGGCAGCTTCAACGAAGCGCACGTGCTTGCGATCAGCCAGGCGATCTGCGAGTACCGCAAGTCGAAGGACATCGACGGTCCGTTGTTCCTCGGCTTCGATTCGCACGCGCTGTCCGCGCCGGCGTTCGCGAGTGCGCTCGAAGTGCTCGCGGCGAATCACGTCGAAACCCGCATTGCGGCGAAGGACGAGTACACGCCGACGCCGGCCATCTCGCAGGCCATCCTCGTCTTCAATCGCGGCCGCGAGCGTGGCCTGGCAGACGGCATCGTCATCACGCCTTCGCACAATCCGCCGGATGGCGGCGGCTTCAAGTACAACCCGCCGAACGGCGGCCCGGCCGACACCGACGTCACCAAGTGGATCGAGCAGCGCGCCAACGCGATCATCGAAGCGGGATTGAAAGATGTGCGTAGGGTGACGCTCGCTCAGGCGCGCGCTGCGTCGACCACGCGCGAATACGATTTCCTCGGCACCTATGTCGACGATCTCGCCAACGTCATCGACTTCGAAGTGATCCGCGGCGCCGGTCTGCGCATGGGCGTCGATCCGCTCGGCGGCGCCGGCGTGAATTACTGGGGGCGCATCGCCGAGCAGTACAGACTGCCGCTCGACATCATCAGCACCGAAGTCGATCCGACCTTCCGTTTCATGACGGCCGACTGGGACGGGAAGATTCGCATGGATCCGTCGTCCTCGCATGCCATGCAGCGGCTCATCGGCATGAAGGACCGCTACGACATCGCCTTCGCCTGCGATACCGATCACGACCGCCACGGCATCGTCGCCGCGAGCTGCGGCCTGATGCTGCCGAACCAGTATCTCGCCGTCATGATCGACTACCTGTTCCAGAACCGGCCGCAATGGCGCGCCGACAGCGCGGTCGGCAAGACGCTGGTCAGCAGCAGCATGATCGATCGCGTCGCCGCCAATCGCGGCCGCGGGCTTTACGAAGTGCCGGTCGGCTTCAAGTGGTTCGTCGATGGCCTGGTGAGCGGTGCGCTCGGTTTCGGCGGCGAAGAGAGTGCCGGCGCCTCCTTCCTGCGTCGCGACGGCGGCGTGTGGACCACGGACAAGGACGGTCTCGCGCCCGCGCTGCTGTCGGCGGAGATCACCGCGCGCACCGGCAGCGATCCGGGCGAGTACTACGTCAAGCTGACGGAGCAGTTCGGTGCGCCGTCGTCGGATCGTGTCGATGCGCCTGCGACGCCGGAGCAGAAACAGAAGCTCTCGAAGCTGTCGCCGGCGCAGGTGACCGCCAGCGCCATGGCCGGCGAGAAGATCGAAGCGGTGCTGGATCGCGCACCAGGCAACAATGCCGGCCTGGGCGGTATCAAGGTGATGACGAAGAACGCCTGGTTCGCGGCGCGGCCGTCGGGTACCGAGAACATCTACAAGGTCTACGGCGAAAGTTTTCTCGGCGAGGATCATCTGCGCCAGGTGCTGGAAGAAGCGCAGCAGGTGGTCAACGCGGCGCTCGGTTGAGTTCTTCTGATCCCTTCCCCCGCGGGCGGGGGAAGGTCGGATGGGGCCGTCTTGGAACAACAGCAGGGGCATCCACCATGCGAGCAATAGCCATTCTGGTTTTCGCCACGTTCCTGAACGCCTGCGCCACTCCCGGCGTTGCGCCCCGCGAATTCCTCGACGAACAGACTGCCGCCACCATCACCGTCGTCGCCGAGCCCGTGATCTTCGTCGGCACATCGTCCCTGGCGGCGCGCGTCGATCGTCCCCGCAGCGAATTCGGCGCCACCGGCAATCGCGACTACCTCGAGCTGTACGGCATCGACGTCAATCGCATGGGCAGTCATCAGCAGTACTTCGTCGTCCAGAAATGGCTCGGCGACAAGGGCGCCAGCGTAACTGCCGTATTGGAACTGCAAACCGGCGAGGGCGCCGTCGAGTTGCGTTCGACCGATGAAGACCTGCGCAAGCTCGGCCTGTCCGGTCCGATCGCTCCAGAGTTCTCGAAATCGTCGCAGTGGTGGTACTTCCCCACCGACACCGCAACGTTGCGTCGTGTCGCCGGCGCGAGCGGCCTCGTCGCGAATCTGACGGTTGGCGATCAGCGCACGGCGTATGCACTGTTCAGCGATGGACGCGCGCAACTCGGCGCGTTGGCGTCGGCGCTGCCGTAGCCGGCGGTCATTCCAGCGCAGAGGAATCCGTGGGCGCCGATTCTCCCGACAGCGCCTGCAGGTATCGAGGAAAGTCCGACACATTGTTGTGATCGGCAGCCGGGATGCGTACGAAGGCGACTATCCCGGGCGGAAACGCCGCGGCGAGTCTTTTGGAACTGTCGTTGGGGATGATCCAGTCGTTTCCGGCGACCACGATCGTCGTCGGAACCGACACGCGGCTCGCGTAACGCCAGGATTCGTACTTGTCCCGCAGGAGGAGCCGCACAGGAAACAGCCGGAACTGCCTGCGGGCAAGTTCGGCGAGACTGTCGTAGGGCGTGACGAGTACCAGCCGGTCGATGCGTTTCGAAGCGGCGATCTGGACCGCGATCCCGCTGCCGAGACTGCGCCCGATGACGAGAATCTTCGGGTGCGTCTTCGCAATCAGATCGTAGAGCGCGCCTGCGTCGTCGATCAGCGCGCGTTCGGACGGCGATCCGCCGCTGCCGCCATAGCTGCGGTAGTGCATTGCGTAGACGGCGGCGCCAGGGAAAGCCCGGCTCAGCGAGCCGATGGTTCCCGAGACATCCTCGGCATTTCCGCCGAAGTACAGAACCGCGTCGCTGCTCGCAACGTCGTTGAAAGAGACGACGATCCGTGCGTCATCCCGTTGAAGAACGAAAGACGGCACGTCGACGGTACGAGCAACGGGATAGTAGATGTAGGAGCGCTGGGAGACGTACAGAAGCCCGCAGATCGCCGCGTAGATTCCGCCGGCGATCAGGACGCCGAATGCGAGGAACTGGAGAACTGGCTTCATGGAGCGTTTCGAATCCGTCACTGCTGCCGCGCGAACCCGATGTGCGTCATTGTGCGGGCACACTACTTCCCGAGCTTCGCCGCCGCCCGCGCCGTCGGATTCGGCGTCGGCGCGCCGATCTTCCGCAGCGTGTTGCGATCGGTATGGTGGAAGGGTTCTGCCAGTCCGGGAACGATCAGCACGGTGTCCTGTTCGTAGGACCAGGTTCCGTCGGCGTTGATCGACACCGTGATGGTGTAGCTCTCGGTCCTGAAGGCGTATTCCAGGAAGGGGTTCGACACGATTCCATTCGTTTCGGACCCGCGCACTGCCTGAAGCTGGAAGGTCTTTGCGTCCGCCGCGGCGCGGCCCACGGCCATCGCCGCCTGTCCACGCGGAATCGAGAGCGTCTGGATCACGGTGCCCGTCGCCGGTTCCCAGAGCCAGTAACCCACCTGGTCGTGGAAGGTCTCGACGTCGTCGGGTTTGACGATCCGCGTGTGGTATCGCAAGCCGTAGAACAGTTGCGGTCCGTTGGTCTGTGCATCGATCGGCTGCAGTTCCATGTGCTCGATGAAGACCTGTCTTTCGGGACCATCGGCTTTCGGATTGACGTCGAGGCCCTGCGTGCCCGTCCAGATACCCGCCATGGCGGTGAGCGGCCCCAGATTCGCGAGCGTGTCGACGTCCGGTTCGGGTTCGGTGTAGATGTCCCTGGGGAAATTTTCCATGCGCTGGTCGGATCTCTGCGTAGATCTTCAGCACATTGCCATCCGGATCGCGGAAGAACAACGTCCTGATTTACATCACGGACGTTCCCACGACTCGACCTCACCGGCCCGCACTTTGAACAGCGGATGAGGTTGCGGTGTTTCCGTGGTTCGCCATTGCCGATGAAGTGCCGGGCTGCGTTGTTTCAGCTTGCCCAGCAGATGCTTCCATTCATACGACATCTGACCGGTGGTCACGGCAAGGCTTGCGCGCCGGCGAGCTGGCCTGATCTTGCGTTCGTCGAACGAGTAACCGCGAGCCACGGACTCTGCGTGAATGGCCCGCAGATACAGCGAGATGGCCGAGAGCGGCGCAGGGTGATTCCGGAAACGGTCGAGCTGCGGATGATGGCGATAGCCGCGCGTCTCTCCGCGCAGCACGGCCTGCGCCAGCAACGTTTCGCGCCAGAGTGCGACGAGACCTTGAGGGTCGAGATACCTGGGATGCAGCGACCACAGGCGCATCTACGCATCAGCCGGCAAGGCAGAGGACCACAAACGGCACGAGGTTGAAGAACAGAATCGCGAGCTTGTATGCCGCCATGCCGCCGTAGTGGATGGCATCGAACGAGGCGTCCGACAGCCGGAACCATCGGCCGTGCAGGCGCTGCAGCCAGCCTCGCGCGAAAACGAACACGAAAAACCAGACGAACAGGACGGCGTAGTTGAGCGCCAGCGACCAGAGCAGGAAGCGATGGACGAAGTCGACATTCATCACGATGTTCTCCGGAACGGATTTCGCCTGGAAGGGTGTCGGGCCAGGAGGATTCGTATCACCGGGCGCATTCGCGCGCAATCAGCCTGCCGAGCCGTGCGATGCCGTCTTCGATCTTCTCCTTCGGCACCGTGACGAACGACAGCCGCAGGGTGTTGTGCTGCGGATCGTTGGCGAAGAACGGTGCGCCGGGGACGAAGGCGATCTTTTCCTCGGCGATGGCCTTGTCGAGGAGCTGCATCGTGTCGATGTGTTGCGGCAGCCGCACCCAGATGAACATGCCGCCTTCGGGCTCGTTCCAGGCGCAGCCCTGCGGGAAGTGCTGCTGCATGGCATCGAGCATGGTGCGGCACTGATGCGCATAGAGTTCGCGGATCTTCGGAATGTGCTGGTCGAGAAAACCGTCCTTGATGACTTCGTGCACGATGCGCTGCGTGAAACTGGGGGTGTGCAGATCGGCGGCCTGTTTGGCCTGCACCAGTTTGCGCGCCAGTTCGGTCGGCGCGATCAGGTAGCCGACGCGCAGGCCAGGCGCGAACACCTTCGAGAACGATCCCATGTGCACGACGCCATCCGGATTCATCGACCACAGGCTCGGCAATTGTTCGCCGCGATACGAAAGCGCGCCGTAGGGATCGTCTTCGACCAGCAGCAGGCCGGCTTGCGCCGCCGTCTCGATCAGATCCTTGCGACGCTGCACCGGCATGCGCCGGCCGGTGGGATTCTGGAAATTCGGCAGGCAATACATGAAGCGTCCGCCGTCGGTGAGCTCGCGGGTCATCGCGGTCGTGAGCGGTCCCTGATCGTCCGACGGCACGGACACGAACGCCGGCTCCGACAGCGAGAACGATTGCAGCGCACCGAGGTACGTCGGTGTTTCCACCAGCACGCGGCTGTCGACATCGATCAGCACCTTGCCGAGCAGATCGAGCGCCTGCTGCGAGCCTGTCGTGATCATCACCTGATCGACATCGATGCGAACGCCGTGGCGGGCGTGACGCTGCACGACCCACTCGCGCAGCGGCAGGTAGCCTTCCGTCGGCCCGTACTGCAATGCCGGCGACGGCGCCTGCGTGAGGATCGAATCGCAGGCACGACGAATCTGCTCGACGGGAAACGTCGCCGCGGAAGGCAGGCCGCCGGCGAAGGAAATCACGTCGGGCCGTTCGGTGACTTTGAGGATTTCGCGGATGGCCGAGCTGGTGAGCTTTTGCGCGCGCTGCGAGAGAGTCCAGGTCATGGGATCGCTCAGGAGAGGGTAAGCGGGCAGCTTACGGGAGAGTCGCGCCGGGACGTAGCGCCAGAATCGCGGCGCCTGCGCCGGTACAGTGGCGCAGAGCGAGTGTGTACAACGCTCATCTGCCTCTTGTGTAGGTCAGGCTTCTGTAGGTCAGGCTTCAGCCTGACTCGTTAGTCTGGCCGGCTGAAGCCGGCCCCACAGGAAGAAGGGGAACCGGACGCTGGCTCCGGCGGCCTGCGCGCCGTGGCTCCTCCGGGCGATGCATCGATGCGCCGCCGCATCGATCATGCATACAGTCCCCTCGTCGATGTATGGAGCTTCCCGTGCGTTCAACCTTCCTGCCTATCTTCATCGCGCTGATTCTCGCTGCGACTGTCGCCCCCCGTGCGGTCGCGCATGCGTCGGCCAACGAACAGTTGTCCATCGCGATCGTGTCGAGTGATGTCGCGCTGGCGCGTTCGGCCATTCAGGCCGGTGCCGACGTGAACGCCGATCTGGGCGACGGACGCACGCCGCTGATCGTTGCGGCGATGTCGACCAAGCCGCTGGCCGTCAAGCTGTTGCTGGAGCACGGCGCAGATCCGAACCGGCGTGCGGTCGACGGTGCGATCGGCAACGCGTTGACCGCGGCCTTCTTTGCCATGAACGGTGCACGGCTCACTGGCCGCGTCGACGAACCCGAACCCGCGAAGCGCGCCGAGGCGATGATCGTGCTGCGACTGATCGCAGCGAGTCATCCGGATTTCGATGTGATGGTGAGCCGCGGCCCCACGCGTGTTTCCGCGCTCATGATCGCCGCAGAAGCGGGTGCGCCGGACGTGGCGAAGGTGCTGCTCGATGCCGGCGCTTCGCCCAACTTCGCCAACGACGGCAGGTTCACCGCGATCGACTACGCCGTCGCTCGCGCGCCGGTGTGGTCGCAGTCGACTGCGCAGGATCGCGTGGAAGTTGCGCGGCTCCTGCTGGCCGCCGGCGCGCAGCCGCTGCGCAAAAGTGCCGATGGTCTCAATTCCGTGGAGCGCGCCCGCAAGAGCGGCAATGCAGCGATGGTGGCAATGCTGACGGCGGCGCGCTGATTCGCCGCCCTGATTCGCCACTTTGGGAAACGCGTCCGCTATGGCTTCTTCTGTTCCGTCCGGGCCCGTTCCTCCTCGCGTGCCCCCGCGAGGATGCCCGGCAGCGCGTAGTTCCCTTCGTGGCATGCGTATTCGTAGATCGGCTCGTCGATGCGGTTGAAGGGCAGTTCGCCGGTGTACGGCGCGGTGAATGTCGCCGGGTCCTCGACCGTGAAGCGATAGAGGATCACATCGGGACCCGTGCGGGTGAACCGTTCCGTCACCTTCAGCTGATCGGAAGCGCCACGATAGGGTCCCAACGGCGAGGCCTGCGCCAGCTGCGTCGGATGAATGTTCGTCGTTTCGACCACGAGCGTGTCGCCTTCCCAATGTCCTATCGAATCGCCGAACCAGGGACGAACCTGCGCCGGAGCGTGTTGGGTGGCTCCCAGCCGGATGATGCGCGCGTCGTGGATCATCTCCGTCATGATCAGGACATGGTCCTTCGTCTGCACGATGGTGTAGTTGTTGTTGTAGAAGTAGTTCGGCAGCATCGGCGGGCCGGCGTTCGATCCGAATGAAGTGATGCAGCGGTCGGAGAGCGATCTCACTTCCGGGCCGTCGAACTCGCCCGACTGCTTCGCCAGCGCCATGCGTTCCGACGTGCGCTGTCGGGCTGCGGCGGTCAGCGGCGGCAGGCGGCCGTTGGCTGGATCGACGATGATGGAACTGCGCGCGACGCCGTCGATACGAATGACTCTGTGACCCGGGTCCAGCCAGAAACCGTTGTAGCCGCCGACCACGCCGCCGGCCGCCTGCGCGAGTCGCTCGACGAATGTCGGTTCTCCCGGCACGTCCGCCAGTTCGTTGCTGCCTCCCTTGACTGCCACTTCTCCGGGTTCCGTCGGTCGATCGCGGAATTCCTCGACGTCGTGAGCGCGCTTTTCGAGCGCGGCCGCCTGTTCGTCGGTCAGCGTCGGTCCCTGATTGCCCATCCGTTCGAAAGGCGTCTGGGTTTCATTGCTCCAGTTGCCCTGCAGGTCGGGTTTTCCATCGAAAGTGCGCGGCACGACCCAGGGTTTGTCCGGGGCCTTTGCCGGCGCTTGCGCGCCGGCCGGAGCAAAGGGGATTGCCGCGAGACTCCACGCCACAGCGAGCAGGCCCGCGGGCGAACGTCTTCCGGATCGTGAGGAGGTTGCGCTTTTCATGGGATGAGCCTGCATTGGCTGCCGCAGTCCGCATGCTAGTGGGCCGCGAGGCGACGAACAAGAACGGACACGTTGCCTCGTCATCGGGTAGGGTCGGGTCCATGACTGTCGATCACCGGCGACTGCAGCAACTCGCTACCCGTTCCGCGTTCTTCATTCCCGGCTTCATCATTGCGTGCTGGGCGCCGCTGGTGCCGTTCGCCAAGGAACGCGCGTCGCTCGACGATGCCACGCTCGGGTTGCTGCTTCTGTGCCTGGGTCTGGGTTCGCTGGCGGCCATGCCGATCTCCGGAGTGCTGGCCGCACGGTATGGCTGCAGACCGGTGATGGTCGCGACAGCGACGATCATGGTGCTGGCCTTGCCCATGCTGGCCGTCGTCGCGACGCCCTTCGCGATCGGCCTGGTCCTCCTGATGTTCGGTGCCGCCATCGGCGGGATGGACTGCGTGATGAACATCCAGGCAATCGCGGTGGAGCGTGAATCAGGCCGCTCGATGATGTCGGGATTTCATGCGTTCTACAGCATCGGTGGCCTGGCCGGAGCCGCCGGCGCTGCGCTGCTGCTGTCGCTGGGAGCAGGTATCGTCACGACAACGATCATCGCGTCGCTCTGTGCCATCGCGATCGCGCTGCCATCGATGCGCGCGTGGCGTTCGGAGCGGGCGCCGCGAGGAGAGCCCGTGTTCGCGTTGCCCAGGGGCGTGGTGATCCTGATCGGACTGGTCTGTTTCGTCTCGTTCCTGGCCGAAGGCGCCATGCTCGACTGGAGCGCCGTGTTCCTGCATGAAGTGCGATCGGTCGATCTGTCGCATGCGGGATGGGGCTTCGTGGCATTCAATCTGGCGATGACCGTCGTGCGGCTGCTCGGCGACGGCATCGTCGATCGTCTCGGCCGTGCGCGGACCGTTCTGGTCGGCGGCATCACCGCAAGCGCCGGTTTGCTGCTGGTCATCGGGATGGCCGACTTCGGCGCCAGTCTCGTCGGCTTCGCCTTGATGGGAACGGGATGCGCGAACATCGTCCCGGTCATGTTTACCTATGCCGGACAGCAAACCAGCGTCCCGCACAGCATCGCGATCCCGGCCGTGACGACGATGGGCTATGCCGGAGTCCTCATGGGTCCGGCGTTGATCGGCTTCGTTGCCCAGCAATGGTCGCTTTCAGTGGCCTTCTTCATCACCGCGGTGTTCATGGCGATCATTGGATTCATCGGTGCTGCGATGAAGGTTCGTTGAAGCCAGACGCCGGCTACCCGCGTCGCGCCGCTTCGATCGCAGCGACATCGATCTTTCCCATTTTCATCATGGCATCGAAGGCGCGTTTCGCGACGGCACGATCGGAACTGGTGACGGCTTCGATCAGTACGCGCGGCGTGATCTGCCAGGACAGGCCCCATTTGTCCTTGCACCAGCCGCAGGCGCTTTCGGTGCCGCCATTGCCGACGATGGCATTCCAGTAGCGGTCGGTCTCGGCCTGGTCTTCGGTGATGATCTGGAACGAAAACGCTTCGCTGTGCTTGAAGGTCGGGCCGCCGTTGAGGCCGATGCAGGGCACGCCGACCACGGTGAAATCGACCGTGAGCACCTGTCCTTCCTTGCCGTCCGGATAGTCGCCGGGGGCGCGGTGGACCGCAGTCACGGCGCTGTCAGGAAAAGTCCGGGCATAGAACCGCGCGGCTTCTTCGGCGGCGTCGTCGTACCAGAGGCAAATCGCATTCCTGGCCATTGTCGGTCTCCGTTCGTGCGTCGATGGATGGGGCTGTCAGGAAGAATGACGAAGTGGCGAGGCGGGATCCGACAATGAAGTGAAAAATGAGAAGTCAGGAATTTTCCGTGTCACCCATCGCGTGACCAGCCGCTGGCATCGCGCTGCAGTTGCTCCCGCGCCGCGACGTACTCCGCTTCCAGCCGATCCACGAGTTCGCTGACCGGCGGCACGTCGTGGATGCCGGCGACGCTCTGGCCGCTGCCCCAGATGTCGCGCCAGGCTTTTGCCTTCTGCCCGCCGCCGCTGGCGAAGTTCATCCTGCTCTTGTCGGCTTCGGGCAGCGCGTCAGGATCCAGGCCCGCATTGACGATACTCGATCGCAGGTAGTTGCCGTGCACGCCGGTGAAGAGGTTGGTGTAGACGATGTCCTCGGCATGGCTGTCGACGATGGCCTGCTTGTAGGCATCGACGGCGTTCGCTTCCCTGCTGGCGATGAAGCGTGTGCCCATGTAGGCGAAGTCCGCGCCGAGCGCCTGCGCCGCGAGAATGCCGGCGCCGGTGGAGATCGCACCGGAAAGAATGATGGTGCCGTCGTAGAACTCGCGTACCGCAGTGAGCAGTGCGAACGGCGACAGCGCGCCCGCATGACCGCCAGCGCCGGTGCATACCAGGATCAGTCCGTCGACACCCGCCTGCAGCGCGCGCCTGGCGTGCTTGATGTTGGTGACGTCGTGATAGACGAGTCCGCCGTAGGAGTGCGCCGCCTCGACCACGGCATCGGGCGCCTGCAGGCTGGTGATCCAGATCGGCACCTTGTGGCGCACGCAGACTTCGATGTCGTGGGCGAGGCGGTTGTTGGAGCCGTGCACGATCTGGTTGACCGCGAACGGCGCGACGCGACGGCCGGGGTGTTCGCTTCGATACGCGTCCAGTTCGGCGCGGATGCGGATCAGCCATTCCTCCAGCGCCGGTTCCGGCCGTGCATTCAGCGCGGGGAATGCGCCGACGATGCCCGCCTTGCACTGTGCGATGACCAGTTCGGGCGAGGAGACCATGAACAGCGGCGATCCGATCACGGGCAATCGCAGCGAACGGCGCAGGGAATCGGCAATCGCCATGGGCAACCTCGGGAAGCGGACGGGTCGCCGAAGAATACTTCTTCTCTTCCTGTGGGGCCGCTTCAGCCGGCCTCTTGAGGAGTCAGGCTGAAGCCTGACCTACAGAAGAAAGGAGCCTCTTGTCTCCGATCGGGTTTGGTGCCATTTTGTCTGAGTTATTTTGATCCGGGGCTGCTTGTGGAGTTCGGCAAACTGGCGGACGGAACGGCGATCGACGCCGTCGAGCTGTCCAACGGGCGCATCTGCGCCCGCATCATCGCGCTGGGGGCGGCTCTCCAGTCGCTGCAGGTGCCCGATCGCAACGGCAAGCCGGGTGATGTCGTCCTCGGCTACGCCACGGCGGCCGAATATCTTGCGAAGCCGCAGTACTTCGGTGCGACCGTGGGCCGCTATGCCAATCGCATCCGCGGCGGCCGGTTCTCGCTCGACGGCAAGTCCTACCAGCTCGCCGCCAACGACGGCCCGAACCATCTGCACGGCGGCGTGAAAGGGTTCGACAAGGCCGTGTGGAAGATCGATGCAGTGAACAGCGGTTCGCCGGCGAGCGTCGCGCTGAGCCATGTGAGTCCGGACGGCGACGGCGGTTTTCCCGGCACGCTCGAGGTCACGGCGACGTATTCGTTGAACGAGAAAAACGAGCTGAGCCTGGAGTACAGGGCGACCACCGACAAGCCGACCGTGCTCAACCTCACCAATCACAGCTACTTCAATCTCGCCGGCGGCGGCGACATTCTCGGCCATCGCCTGACATTGCTCGCGGATGCGTACACGCCGGTCGATGCCACGCTGATCCCGACGGGCGAACGCCGCAACGTCGCCGGCACACCGTTCGATTTCCGCCAGCCGCGCGCGATCGGCGAACGCGTGCGCGACGGCCACGACGAGCAGATCCGCTTCGGTCGCGGCTACGATCACAACTACGTCCTGCGCGACGAGGCGGGCACGCTGCGGCGGGCGGCGAAGCTCGAAGATCCGGCCTCCGGACGCGTGATGGAGTTGCTGACCGCCGCGCCGGCCGTGCAGTTCTATTCGGGCAACTTCCTCGACGGCACCAGCATCGGCAAGGGCGGTCGCATCCATCGCCAGGGCGATGCGCTGTGCCTGGAACCGCAGGTGTTTCCGGATTCGCCGAATCACGCAGATTTTCCGTCGGCGCGCCTGAATCCGGGCGACACTTATACCAACGTGATCGTCTACCGCTTCTCGACCGCGGGCCGCTGAAGGTCTGCCGTTTCAGGACCGTGACATTGCAATGACAGCATCGAATTCTTCCGCCTCCGGCCGTCGCCTGCGTTCGCGCGCCTGGTTCGACGATCCCGCCAACGCCGACATGACCGCGCTCTATCTCGAGCGCTACATGAACTTCGGCCTGACGCTGCAGGAACTGCAGTCGGGCAAACCGATCATCGGCATCGCGCAGACGGGCAGCGACCTGTCGCCGTGCAATCGCCATCACCTCGTGCTCGCCGAACGCGTGCGCGAAGGCATCCGCGAAGCCGGCGGCATCGCCATCGAATTTCCCGTGCATCCGATCCAGGAAACGGGCAAGCGTCCGACTGCCGGTCTCGATCGCAATCTCGCGTATCTCGGCCTGGTGGAAGTGCTGTTCGGCTATCCGCTCGACGGCGTCGTGCTCACCATCGGCTGCGACAAGACCACGCCCGCGTGCCTGATGGCGGCGGCGACGGTGAACATTCCCGCCATCGCGCTGTCCGTCGGGCCGATGCTGAATGGCTGGTACAAGGGCGAGCGCACCGGCTCGGGCACGATCGTGTGGCGCGCGCGCGAACTGCTCGCTGCCGGCCAGATCGACTACCAGGGATTCATCAAGCTGGTCGCGTCTTCGGCGCCGTCGACCGGTTACTGCAACACCATGGGCACGGCCACGACCATGAACAGCCTGACCGAAGCGCTCGGCATGTCGCTGCCGGGTTCGGCGGCGATTCCCGCGCCGTATCGCGATCGTCAGGAATGCGCGTACCTCACCGGCAAGCAGATCGTCGAAATGGTGGCGGCCGATCGCAAGCCGTCCGACATCCTCACGCGCGAGGCGTTCATCAATGCGATCCGCGTCAACTCCGCGATCGGCGGCTCGACCAATGCGCCGATTCATCTGAATGCGCTGGCGCGCCACATCGGTGTCGAACTCGCCATCGACGACTGGCAGAAGTACGGGCTCGACATTCCGCTGCTGGTGAACCTGCAGCCGGCGGGCGAATACCTGGGCGAGGACTACTACCGCGCCGGCGGCGTTCCGGCGATCGTGTCCGAACTCATGAAGCAGGGATTGATCAACGAAGCGGCGCTGACGGTGAACGGCAGGTCCATCGGCGAGAACTGCCGCGACGCCAGCATCGCCGAGGAAGCCGTGATCCGTCCGTTCGACACGCCGCTCAAGTCGAAGGCCGGCTTCACGGTGCTGCGCGGCAACCTGTTCGATTCCGCGATCATGAAGACCAGCGTGATCTCGCAGCCGTTCCGCGAGCGCTATCTGTCGAACCCTGACGATCCTGATGCGTTCGAAGGTCCTGCGGTCGTATTCGACGGACCAGAGGACTATCACAAGCGCATCGACGATCCATCGCTCGGCATCACCGACGCGACGCTGCTGTTCATGCGCGGCGCCGGTCCGATCGGTTATCCCGGCGCCGCCGAAGTGGTCAACATGCGCCCGCCCGCGTACCTGATCACGGCGGGCATCCACAACCTGCCGTGCATCGGCGACGGTCGCCAGTCGGGCACGTCGGGCTCGCCCTCGATTCTCAATGCATCGCCTGAAGCTGCGGCGGGCGGTGGCCTCGCCTTGCTGAAGACCGGCGATCGCGTGCGCATCGACCTGAAGCGCGGCGAGGCGAACATCCTCATCAGCGACGAAGAACTCGACGCGCGCCGCAAAGCGCTCGAAGCCGCGGGCGGCTATCCGATTCCCGCGAGCCAGACGCCGTGGCAGGAAATGCAACGCGCCACCATCGGCCAGGCCGACACCGGCGCGGTGCTGGAGAACGCGGTGAAGTACCAGAAGATTGCGCAGACGATTGGTGTGCCGAGGCACAATCATTGAGGAAGGCTACAGGGGACAGGCTACAGGCTACAGGCTACAGGCTACAGCCTGAGTCGGATCCCTTCTGGCTGTCGCCTGTCGCCTGTCGCCTATCGCCTGACCCCCTATGCCCTACACCCTCATCGCTCCCCAGATCCGCTGCCAGCTCGGTGAAGGTCTGCTCTGGTCGGCGCGCGAGAACGCCGTCTACTGGGTCGACATCATCGGCCAGAAGCTGCATCGCTATGTGTTGTCGAGCGCCGATACGACGTCATGGTCGATGCCGGAGAAGACCGGCTGGATCGTCGAACGGCGCGACCGGCCTGGCTTCATTGCGGGCATGCAGAGCGGATTCGTCGAACTGACGCTCGATCCGGTGACGGTGCGGCATATCGCGGATCCCGAGCCGCATCTGCCGGGCAATCGCATGAACGACTGCTGCGTCGATCGTCGCGGGCACCTCTGGGCAGGCACGATGGATGTGCCGATCGAGCAGGTCACGGGTTCGCTGTACCGGCTCGATGCCGATCACAACGTCACGCATCACGACAGCGACTACCTCATCACCAACGGTCCGGCGTTCAGCCCTGCGTGCGATCGCATGTATCACAACGATACGGGGCGCAGCGTGGTGTATCGCTTCGATGTCGCTGCCGATGGCAGTCTCTCCAACAAGCGCGAGTTCATCCGCTTCCCCGAAGCGTGGGGCGTGCCCGATGGCATGACGGTCGATGCGGAAGGTTTTCTCTGGATCGCGCAATGGGGCGGCGGCGGGATCAGCCGCTTCACGCCCGAGGGTCAGCGCGACCGGTTCGTGCCGCTGCCGGCATCGCAGATCACCAATGTCGTGTTCGCCGGCGAGAAGCTGGATCGGCTGTTTGCAACGTCGGCAGCGGATGGCAAGCCGGATGAGGCGCTCGCCGGATCGTTGTTCGAAGTGGATGCGGGCGGGGTGAAGGGACTGGCGCCGCATCTGTTTGCGGGCTGAGCCTCTTTGTCTTCTGTGGGGCCGGCTTTAGCCGGCCTTCTGAAGAAGTCAGGCTGAAGCCTGACCCACAGGAAGAGCCAGAAT
>OEIU01000443.1_pt1 | contig 38924 bp, 36 predicted proteins | sample 1539221 | NCBI WGS metagenome assembly OEIU01 (sample SAMN03792071, study PRJEB22550) | activated sludge metagenome | feature: wastewater treatment plant; material: activated sludge; isolation source: Wastewater treatment plant of a petroleum refinery complex | place: Argentina: Zarate | collected...
TGCGGGCCTTCGACAGGATGTCGTAGAGCAGCGCCATCAGTGCCATGTAGCGCGCCTTCGTGTACTTCGAGCCTTTCAGCAGCGACGGCAGCGCCTGCACGACCGCCTTGAGCATCTTGCCGGAGTTGGAGACGACGAACGCGCCGATCGCTGCGCCGCCAATGATCAGCAGCTCGAGCGGCTGGAACAGCGCGCCCATGTGCCCGCCGGCGAGCAGGTAACCACCCAGGACGGAGCCTATGACGATCAGGTAACCGATGAGAACGAACATGCGCGACGGAATCCTGGGAGGATCTTCGGGACGGGTCCCGCGGGGCTACCCTCCCCTTTTCGGTCGCGCAAGCCGCTTCTTGAGCGCGCCGCCGCACGTCCGGCACGAACGGCCGCCTGGCGCGCCGTCCGGTCGCTCGCGCTCGCCCGGTGGTTCGCGACCAGCGCCCTCGTCGGGGGCGATCGCAGTGTGAACAGGTCCTAGTGGATGGCGCCAGCGCGCCGCGCCTTCCCGGCGCGCGCCGGCGGTTCGCAGAGGCCGCAGACGTAGTCGCGCTCGAGCTCGTACGCGTGGCCGATGAAGTGGCCGCCGCAGCGAGTGCATCGAATCGTCGTCAGCATGCCGGAGTCGACGAATCGCACCAGGCGCCAGGCGCGCGTGATCGACAGCAGCGGCTCGACGCCTAGCGTGGTGACTTCGGCAGCGTAGAGCTGGTAGCCCTTTGCAATCGCCTCGACGTCGTCGAGCGGGCTGCTCTTGAGCAGGTACGAATACATGTTGAAGAACAGCGACGCGTGGATGTTCGGCTGCCACGACGTGAACCAGTCGGTCGAGAACGGCAGTTGCCCCTTGGACGGCGAGCGGCCTGCCACTTCCTTGTAGAGCCTGAGCAGCCGCTCGTACGGCAGCGCCGTCTCCGCCTGCAGCATCTGCAGCCGCGCGCCGAGCTTGATCAGTTCGACCGCACGCTGCACCTGTCGGCTGTCCTCGAGGACGCTGCGCGCGCTCATGATCCGATCGCCTCGTCGAAGTTGCCGGCCATCAGGATGCTGGCGTGAAGGCGCCCGGCGCTGCGCTCGGCGTCGCCGTCGGCGGTGCGGCCGTGCTCCGTGAGCAGCGACCAGAGCATCGCGTCGTCGAACCGGAACCGGCACATCAGCGCATTGCCCGCCGCGACCTTCATCAGCTGGCTCGGCGTCAACGCGTCGAGCACGTCGGCGGTCTCCTCCGAGACGCCGAGCCGGTACAGCGCCTGCGCCTTGTCGGCGCGGATCAGGCGCTGCGCGAGGATCAGGTACGAGAGGTTGGCCTCCCGGATCTCGGTCATCATCCTGTCGTCGAACTGCATCGGTCGATCCTCCGTCTCTCGTTGGCCTGGCGTTGCGCCGCTGCCGCGTGCCGGCGGCCCGCGAAGTGGAGCCAGTGTCGGCCGGCCCGGCCGTTTCATGAATCCGAGATCGGCCTAAGTTCGGCTCGGGAGAAGTCGGCACGCGATAGGAAGAATTCCTACGTCGCGTCCCCGGGGGCGGTGCGGGTCGCCGCGGAGCACCCGAAATCCGCCGTTCGTTGCGGCGGTTAAAGGTGCGGTCGCGATGCGCCGATAAGGCAAGGGCCGGGGCGATTCCCCGCCGTCCGCCAAGGGTCTGACTTCGGACCTGCCCTGACGGATCCTTCACCACACAGATCAAGGAGTTCGGTCCATGGCCCAGATCATCAACACCAACCTGATTTCGCTGAACACCCAGCGCAACCTGACGACGACCCAGGGCGTGCTCGCCCAGGCGGTGCAGCGCCTCTCGTCGGGCCTGCGCGTGAACAGCGCGAAGGACGACGCCGCAGGCCTGGCGATCGCCGAGCGGATGAACTCGCAGGTTCGCGGCATGAACGTCGCGATCCGCAACGCCAATGACGGCATCTCCCTCGCGCAGACCGCCGAGGGCGCGCTGGGCAAGGTCGGCGACATGCTGCAGCGGATGCGTGAACTCGCGGTGCAGGCCGCCAACGCGACCAACGGCACGGCCGACCGCGCCAACCTGGACGCCGAGTACCAGCAGCTCAGCTCGCAGATCACCGACACGATCACCAAGACGAAGTTCAACGGCACGGCGATCCTCGCCACGGGCACCGCGCAGGTGTTCCAGGTCGGCGCGAACGTCGGCGACACGATCAGCGTCTCGGCGACCGACCTGTCGGCGGACGCGACGATCACCGGCGCCACGGGCGCTGGCGTGACCGGCGCGGACGCGACCAACGCGAACGCGGCGATGACCGCGATCGACGCGGCGCTGACGACGCTGAACTCGCAGCGCGCGAACTGGGGCGCGGTGCAGAACCGCTTCGACGCCGTCATCGGCAGCCTGCAGGTGGCCACGGAGAACCAGGCCGCCGCGCGCAGCCGGATCATGGACGCCGACTTCGCCGCCGAGACCGCCGCGCTGACCCGCGCGCAGGTGCTGCAGCAGGCCGGCACGGCGATGCTGTCGCAGGCCAACTCGCTGCCCAACAACGTCCTCGCGCTGCTGCGCTGAGTTGCCGAGCCGAAGCGCCGGCCACCCTGGCCGGCGCGGCGGCGCAGCGATCCCCGGAGACGGTCCGCCGGTGCCGAATTGCGCCGGTGGACCGTCGCTTTTCGACCCATCCACTTCGCCGTCGAGCGGCACACTACGGCCGGTCGATCCGTCGAAGGAGCCGGCCGATGGCCCGGACCACCCGCCCGCTTGCCGCGCCGCCGGCCTGACCCGCCCCGGGCGCATGCCCGCGGTTCGGGTCGAGACGGCTCAAGAACCGGCGCCCGGCGCCGAAGACCACTCATGCGGACTGACGAGTCGCGCTGCGCCACGTCCGTTGCCTCCGGAGACGACAGATGAGCACGATCAGCGCCGCCACCGGCGGCATCGACGTACAGGGGATCGTCTCGCAGCTGATGCAGATCGAGCGTCAGCCGCTGCAGGCGATCCAGAAGAACCTCTCCGGGATCCAGGCCCGCCTGTCCGCGTTCGGCAAGCTGCAGTCGGCGCTCGCGTCGTTCCAGGACGCCGCGCGCGCGCTCACGCGCAGCGCCACCTGGCAGGCGTCGACCGCCGGCAGCAGCGATGCGGCGGCGGTCAAGGCCACTGCAGGCAGCGGCGCGATCGCGGGCGGCTACTCGATCGAGGTCGCGCAGCTCGCGCGGCGCCAGACCGTGGCGAGCGGCGCGTACGCCGACGGCGCGGCAGTGGTCGGCGAAGGCACCTTGCGGATCCGGATGGGCGCGCTCGACGCCACCGGCACCTCGTTCACCCCCGATGCGGCGCGCCCCGAAGTCGCCGTCACGATCGCCGCCGGCTCGACGCTGGCGCAGGTGCGCGACGCGATCAACGCCGCGGGCGCCGGCGTCACCGCTTCGCTGGTCGCCGACGGCAGCGGGCAGCGACTGATGCTGCGAAGCACCGACTCGGGCGCGGCGCAGGCGTTCAGCGTCGCGGTCGACGACGCCGACGGCGCCAGCCAGGACGCCAGTGGCCTGTCCGCGCTCGCCTTCGACCCCGCGGCAACCGCGGGCGCCGGCCGCAACCTGTCGCTGACGCAGTCGGCGCAGGATGCGCTGGTCACCGTCAACGGCCTCCAGGTGTCCTCGCCGTCGAACCGGCTGACCGGTGTGGTCGAGAACGTGACGCTCGAGCTCGGCCGCGTGACGACTTCGCCGGTAGAGGTGACCGTGGGCAGCGACAGCGCGTCGCTGCGCGGCTCGCTCGACACGTTCGTCAAGTCGTGGAACGACCTCAACAAGCTGCTTGCCGACCAGGTCCGATACGATCCCGACACGAAGACGGCGGGCCCGCTGCAAGGCGACCAGACCGTGGTGCGCGTCCAGCAGCAGCTGCGCGAGATCCTGCGCGGTACCGTCGGCAGCGGCTCGCCGAACAGCCTGAGCGCGCTCGGCATCGAGGTGCAGCGCGACGGTTCCCTGGCGACGAACGCGGCGCGGCTCGACGCCGCGCTGGCAGACCCCTCGGCGGTGCAGGCGTTCTTCGCGCAGTCCGGCGCGACCGCCTCCGACGACGGGCTGGCGAAGCGCCTGGTGACGCGGCTCGACACGATGCTCGCGACCGACGGCGTCCTGACCGGCGCCACCGATTCGCTGCACGCACGCGAGAAGGCCGCCGGGCAGCAACAGGAACGGCTCGAGGCACGACTGAACGAGATCCAGAAGCGCCTGCTGCGCCAGTACACCGCGCTCGACGCGAACCTTGCCCAGATGACCAGCTCGCTCGCGAGCGTCCAGTCGCTGCTCGACAGCAACGCATCGTCCAGGGGCTGACGCCGACGAGACGCCGCCCCGGTCACCGGTCAGCCCGCGGCTCAAGACCGCGCTGGCCGCGTCGATAAACGGAAGACCGGTTCACAGGAACCCAGCCCAGGAACTCACGCATCATGTTCGCCTCGCACCGACCCGCAGCGTCCGCCTATCGCAAGCTCGATGTCGAGACCGCAGTCGCCCAGGCCGACCCGCACGCGCTGGTCGCGATGCTCTTCGACGGCGCCCTGGCCGCGATCGCGCAAGCCCGCGGCGCCGGGCGCGAAGCGGACACGGCCCTGCGTGGAGCGGCAACGACGCGGGCGCTGCGAATCCTCGAGGAAGGCCTGAAGGCCTCGCTCGACCCGCGCGGCGGCGAGATCGCGTCGAACCTGCAGACGCTCTACGAGTACATGATCGGCCAGCTGCTGGCGGCAAACGCCACTGCGGACGATGCCCGGTACGCCGAAGTGTCCGACATGCTCCAGCAGCTGCGCGAGGCCTGGCTCGCCATCGGCCCGGCTGCCCGGCGCGCACCGGTGGCCGCCTGACCCCACGACGAGCGCCGCACGATGCCAGTTTTCGAGGACGTTTCCGATCCCGGCACGCCGATCCTGGGGCAGTACCGGGAAATCGAGTCCGCAGCCGCCGTCATGCTCCAGGCCGCGCGCGCCGGCGACTGGGCGCGCGTCGCGCGCATCGAGCGCGTGATCGGCGAGCTCGCGACGCGCCTCGACGGCGCCGATCCACTTCGCCGGCTCGACCCCGGCCAGCGCCGGGAGCGACTGCGGATCGTCAGGCGACTGCTGTCGATCGACGCCGAGGTCAGGCACCTGGCCGACCCGGCGAGCCTGCAGCTCGACCGGATGTTCACCCCGCGTTCCGCACGCGACCCGCTCGCCGGGCCGGCCTGACCCTGCCCCATGCCGTCCGCATCGCCCGACACGATCCACCCCGATCCGGTCGACGCGCTGCCTGCAGACTTCCGGATCGAAGGAGCGCTGGCAGTGCGCGCGATCCTGCGTGAACTGGCGCAACGCCACGTGCTGGTGACGCTGTACGCCGACGAGCGCCTCGCGGACTTCGCGGTTTCGCAGGTGCTGCGCGCCGCCGACGCCGGGGTCGATTTCGACCTCTCGGGCCAGGAACCTTTCGTGCAGGCTCTCTCTCGCGCGTGCCGCGTCGTCGGCGTCGCCTTTCCGGGGCAGGTCAAGACGCAGTTCTGCCTCGAGCGCTTCACGGTCGTTCACGAGCCCAATGGCGCGCTTCTGCGCGCGCCGCTTCCCGCCGTCCTGCACCGGATCCAGCGCCGCGACGCGTTCAGGGTTGCGCTGCCCGGCAGCGCCGAGGCCTGCTGCGTCTGCCGCGTGCCGCCGGACGGCGAAGTCCGCTATCGTTTGGCCGATCTCAGCGTTGGTGGGGCGTCGATCCTGCTGCCGCCCGGCGTTGCTGCGCCGGAGCCCGGGACGATCTGGCCGCATTGCCGGATCGAGACTTCCGACGGGCGCATGTTGCCCTGCGACCTTTCGGTGCGTCACGTCGACGAGCACCCATCCGGCAACGGTGCGCACCTCGTCGGCGTCGCATTCCACGCAATGCCCGGCGACGTGCGGCGCCAGGTGCAGATCTACGTGCTCGATCTCGAGAAGCGACTCGGCCGGCGCCGCTGAGCGGCGCCGCCGCGCGTTCAGACCGGCATGTTCATGATGTCGGTATAGGCCGCCACCAGGCGGTTGCGCACCGTCAGCGCCGCCTGGAAGGCGATCTGCGAGCTCTGCATCGCCATCATCGTCTGCTCGAGGCTGACCTTGCCGTCGCCGAGCTGGAACTGCCGCTGCAGCGACGCGGTCTCGTTCTGCAACTGGCTGACGGTCTGGAGCGCATCCTTCAGCACGCCCGAGAACCCGGGCGCGCCGGTGGCCTGGGTCGGCGCTGCGCCGGTCGCGGCGCGCGCTCCGGCGGCCGGCGCAACCGCGCCCGCCAGGGGAGGAAAGCGAACGTCCATCGAGGTCTCCTGCCGGTGGCGGCGAAGCGGCATCCGGACCGCCCGAGCCGCTACCCGCCTGCCGCCATCGTCGCGCGCCCCGGCCTGGCGACAAGCGCGAAATAGCGGCATTCGCACCCGCTATTTGCGCGATCTGCGGACCTGCAGTTTCCGAATAATCGGCCGCATGAACGCAAATGCCCAAACCCTTCCGGCCCCGGGGGTCCCGGCGACGGGGCTCGCGGCGATTCCGCTCAAGCGCAAGCTCGCCGCACTCGCCGGCCTGGCAGCGCTGGTCGCGATCGTCGTCGCATCGCTGGCCTGGTCGCGCCAGCCCGACTACCGGGTGCTCTTCACCAACCTGTCCGACAAGGACGGCGGCGCGGTGATCGCGGGGCTCTCGCAGATGAACGTGCCCTACCGGTTCGCACCGGGCGGCGCGGCGATCCTGGTTCCCGAGGACCGGGTCCACGACGCGAGGCTGAAGCTCGCGTCGCAGGGTCTGCCTCGCGGCGGAACGGTCGGCTTCGAGCTGATGGAGAACCAGAAGTTCGGCGTCACGCAGTTCCAGGAGCGGCTGAACTTCCAGCGCGGGCTCGAAGGCGAGCTGGCGCGCTCGATCCAGTCGCTGGCCGCCGTGCAGAACGCGCGCGTGCACCTGGCGCTGCCGGTGCAGAACGGGTTCCTGCGCGATCAGCAGAAGCCGTCGGCGTCGGTACTGCTCAGCCTCTATCCGGGCCGCACGCTCGACCGCGGTCAGGTCGCCGGGATCGTCCACCTCGTCGCTTCGTCGGTACCCGACCTCGCGCCCAAGCAGGTCAGCGTCATCGACCAGACCGGGTCCCTGCTTTCTTCGGACGGCGAGTCGCCGGCCAACGGGCTGGACGCGTCGCAATTGAACTACGTTCGCCAACTCGAGTCGGGCTTCGGGCAGCGCGTGCTCGACATCGTCGAGCCGATCGTCGGCGCCGGCAACGTCCGCGCGCAGGTGACTGCGGACGTCGACTTCACGCAGAGCGAGTCCACCGCCGAGCAGTACCGCCCCAACCAGGGTGGCGAGCCGGCCGCCGTCAGGAGCCAGCAGGTGCTCGAATCCGCCGAGGCCAGCGCCCCGGCGCAAGGCATCCCGGGCGCGCTGTCGAACCAGCCCCCGGTGCCCGCGACCGCTCCGGTCAACGGCCAGGCGCAGCCCACTGCGGCGGCCGCCACGAGCCGCCCCGGCGGCGCCGGCGGCCGCAGGGAAGCGACGACCAACTACGAGGTCGACAAGACGGTCAGGGTGACCCGCAACGCGACGGGAACCATCCGCCGGCTCACCGCAGCAATCGTCGTCAACCACCGCCGCACCGTCGACGAGTCCGGCAAGGTGACGCTCGTGCCGCTCACGCCCGCCGAGCTCGAGAACGTCACCGCACTGGTACGCGAAACGATCGGCTTCAACCGCGAGCGCGGTGACTCGATCAACGTCGTCAACGCGCCGTTCACGGAGATCGAGGCACAGAAGGAGCCACCCCTGGCGATCTGGCAGCAGCCCGAAAACATCGCGCTGGCGCGCGACCTCGGCAAGCAACTGGGGCTGCTGCTGCTCGCGGTGGTCGTGATCTTCACCATGATCCGGCCGGCGCTCAAGGCGCTCGCCCGCCCGCCGGCGCCCGCTGCGCGGGTGGCCGAACGCATCGACGACCCGCTGCAGCTGCCGCTGCCATCGGGCAGTGCCGCAGCGGCACCGGCGCGCCAGGACGAGATCCTGAAGATCGCCCGCGACAACCCGGCCGCCGTCGCGAGCGTCGTGCGCAGTTGGGTCGGCACCGAAGCCAAAGGAGCCTGAGCGATGAACGACGAGGGCCTGGTCGACAGCGCGATCCTTCTGATGGCGCTGGGCGAGGACGCCGCGGCCGAAGTGTTCCGTCACCTCGCGCCGAAGGAGGTGCACAAGCTCGGCGAGGCGATGTCCCGGATCCGCACCACCAGCCGCGACAAGGTCGATGCCGTGTTGGCGCGGTTCCACGGCGCGTCGGCCGGGCTGAGCACGCTCGTCGAGAACACCGACGAATACCTGAAGTCGGTGCTGCGCCGGGCGCTGGGCGAGGAACGCGCCGGGTTGCTGCTCGGCAGGATCCTGCAGGGCGGCGACGTGGCGGGCATCGAAAGCCTGAAGTGGATGGATCCGCGCTCGGTGGCCGAACTGATCCGCAACGAGCATCCGCAGATCGTCGCGTCGATCCTGGTGCACCTCGACCGCGAGCAGGCGGCCGCCACGCTGCTCGAGTTCGACGAGGCGCTGCGCAACGACGTGGTGCTGCGGATCGCGACGCTCGACGGCCTCCAGCCCAGCGCAATGCGCGAGCTCGACCAGGTACTCACTCGCGTGCTGGCAGGCAGCGACGCCCACGAGCGCACCCGTCTCGGCGGAAGCAAGGCGGCCGCCGAGATCATCGCCCGCTTCGGCGGCACCGCCGAGGTCGCGACGCTCGACGCGATCCGCGAGCACGACGCGGGCCTGGCGCAGGCGATCGCCGACCTGATGTTCACGTTCGATGATCTCGACCGTCTCGACGACCGCGCCATCCAGCTGCTGCTGCGCGAGGTGCAGAGCGAGTCGCTGGTCGTCGCTCTGAAGGGGGCCGACGCCGCCTTGCGCGAGCGGATCTTCCGCAACATGAGCCAGCGCGCGGCCGAGACGCTGCGCGAGGACCTCGAATCGAAGGGGCCGGTGCGGCTTTCCGAGGTCGAAGCCGAGCAGAAGGAAATCCTGAAGATCGCGCGCCGCCTTGCCGACGAAGGGCAGATCGCGATCGGCGGCGGAGGCGGCGATGCTGTCGTCTGACGCGCTGCTGGAACACGTCGAATCGCTCGGTCGTGCGCAGGCCGCGCGTGCCGCCCCGCGCGCCGGGAACCGGATCATCGCCGCTGAGCGCCTCGACCGCTACACACCTTTCGCGATGCACGAGCTGTCCGGCGCACGAGCGGGCACGCCTGACGAGGACGCCGCCGTGCCCGGCACGGCCGCAGCCGATGAAGCGCGAAGCGCCGCGAGCGACCCGTTCGAGCGGTTCGCTGCCGATGCTGCGTCGCACCCGCTCGAGCGCGACGGCTTCGAAGCGGGCTACCGGGCCGGGCACGATGCAGGCTACGCCGAAGGCCTCGAGCGCGGCTACGAGGCAGGCACGGAGCATGCGCGGCGCCAGCAGCGACTGGCCGACGAGCAGGCCGGCGCCACGCTCGGCCAGCGCATCGAGTCGCTGAGCGGTGCGCTGGCAGACCGCTTCGCCGAACTCGAGCGCGATGCGGCAGAACAGGTCGTGGCGCTGGCGCTCGAAGTCGCACGGCACGCCCTGCGGGCAACGCTCGCGGTGCGGCCGGAAACGATCGTCCCGGTCGTCCAGGAAGCGCTTTCGAGCCTGCTCGACGAGCGCGTGCGCATGCACTTGCACCTGAACCCGCGCGACGCGGAACTCGTGCGCGTCGAACTGGGCGAGCGCCTGGCCGCGCGAAATTGCGAGATCGTCGCCGATCCGACGATCGAGGCCGGCGGCTGCCGGATCGAGACGCCACGCGCCGAGATCGACGCCACGGTCGCGACTCGCTGGCGCCGGACTCTCGCAGCGATCGGCCGCGAGGCCGACGAAGCACCGACTCAGGCGCAGGGATGAGCCTGCCTGCCGCCTGGGCGGCCCTCCTCGACAACCATCGCCGGATGCTGCAGGCGTCCTCACCGTTCGGCACGCACGGCCGGCTGGTGCGCGCAGCGGGGCTGGTGCTGGAATCGTCGGGGCTGCGACTGCCGGTGGGCAGCCTGTGCGAGGTGTCACAGGGCGACAGCGCTGCCGAAGGCATCTCGGTCGAGGCCGAGGTGGTCGGATTCAGCGAGGGCCGGCTGTTCCTGATGCCGACCGGCGAGACTCTTGGCCTGTCGCCGGGCGCGCGAGTGACCCCGATCGAAATGCCGGTGCGCGCGCCCACGCTGGACCGGCCGTCGCACCCGTGGCGGCGCGCAACCGACCGGATGCGCCGGCTCCCACTGGGCGATGGCCTGCTTGGCCGAGTCGTCGACTCGGCCGGCGAGCCGCTCGACCGCCGCGGCCCGCTGGCCGGCGTCGAACCCCGCCCGGTCAACGCGCGACCGATGAACGCGATGGACCGCGAACCGATCCGCGAAGCGCTCGACACTGGCGTGCGCGCGATCAACGCGATGCTCACCGTCGGGCGCGGTCAGCGACTCGGACTGTTCGCAGGCGCAGGAGTCGGCAAGAGCGTACTGCTCGGCATGATGGCGCGCTACACGTCGGCCGACGTGATCGTCGTCGGGCTGATCGGCGAGCGCGGCCGCGAGGTCAAGGAATTCATCGAAGAGATCCTCGGCGAGGACGGGCTGCGCCGCGCCGTGGTCGTGGCCGCGCCGAGCGACGCCCCGCCGCTGGCGCGAATGCAGGGCGCGGTCTACGCGACCGCGGTCGCCGAGCACTTCCGCGACCGCGGCAAGCACGTGCTGCTGCTGATGGACTCGCTCACGCGCTACGCGATGGCAGCCCGCGAGGTCGCACTGGCGATCGGCGAGCCGCCGGCGACCAAGGGCTATCCGCCCTCGGTCTTCGCGCGGCTGCCCTCGCTGATCGAGCGCACCGGCAACGGTGTCGACGGTCACGGCTCGATCACTGCCTTCTACACCGTGCTCGCCGAAGGCGACGACCAGCAGGATCCCGTGGCCGACGCGGCTCGCTCGTTCCTCGACGGCCACTTCGTGCTGACCCGCGCGCTCGCCGATGCAGGACACTACCCGGCGATCGACATCGAGCAGTCGATCTCGCGAGTGATGAACAACGTCGTGCCGGCCGCACACGTCACGCAAGCGCGCCGCCTGAAGTCGCTGTGGTCGCACTACCAGCGCAGCCGCGACCTGATCGCGGTAGGGGCCTACGTGCCGGGATCGGATCCCGAGACCGACCTGTCGATCGCGCTTCTTCCGCAGATCTCACGTTTCCTGAAGCAGGACGTCTCCGAGCGCTGCGATCTCGAGGCCTCGCGCCAGGCACTTGCCAGGCTCGCCGCGAGCAGCGGCGCGGGCAGCGCCCATCACGCCGCCCACGGAGCGGCCCACCCGTGAAGCGCAACGCCCTGCAGAGACTGATCGAACAGGCGCGGCGCGTTCGCGACGACGCCGCCACCCGCGCGGCCAGCGCAGACCGCGAGGTCGACAAGGCGCAGCGCACGCTCGACATGCTGTCGACGTACCTGCGCGAGCACCTTCAGCGGGGCCGGGCGCCAGCGGCAACCGACGCGCCGTCGCTGCGTACCCGCGAAGGCTTCACGCGCAAGCTCGACGTGGCGATCGGCGAGCAGACCCGCCAGCGCGACGGGCTACGCGATGCGGCCGAACGCGACCGCGCCGAACTGATCGAGCGACAGCGCCGTCTGCTCGCATTCGAGGCCGTGCAGGCGCGCCGCGAAGCGTTGCAGCGACTCATGCTGCGACGCGCCGACCAGCGTCGAACCGACGAGATCGCCGCGCAGATCGCGCGGCGGCGCCCGGGAGAAACCATCGATGAGAACTGACTCGCTGCCGGCCCCGATCGCCCGGCCCCGCCAGGACACCGCGCGCGAGCCGTCGCGCCAGGAAGACGCCGAGCGAGGCGCAGGCACGTCCTTCGGCGAGGCGATGGCGGTCGCGCACCGCGCCGCCGCGCAGGCCCCGGCAGCGCGTGCGAAGACGGAGCGCGACGAGCGCGACGATGCCGTCGCGCGGCCCGACACGACGGGTGCCCCAGGCGCCGCAGCAGCCTCGAATCGTGGAGACGACGATGCGGCGGATTGCCGCGCCGATACGACCAACGCCGATGCCTGCGTCGCGAGCGCCGCGCCGCCGGCGCAGCCCACCGACGGCTCCGCCGCAACGCTCGCGCCGGTGGCGGCGACGGTGGTCCCGATGCCGCCGCCCGTCGCTTCCGCAACCCCGCTCTCGGCGTCGCCGCAGGCCGCCGATGCGCCGGGTGCCGGTTCCCTCGCCGGCGCCGTGCGCGTCAAGGGCCCCCGTGCAGCGGCGTCCGTCGCCGCCCCGGTTCCGGCCGGCGAGTCCTGCGCACCCGCGCTGGCCGGCACGGACGCTCGCCCGGTGACGGATGCGAACGCGCCCGCGACCGGAGCATCGTGCCCCGCCGGGGCCGGCGTCGTCACCGACGCGGCCCGTGCCGAACCGGCAGCGCCCGACGGATCGAGCCCGAAAGCGCCCGGCCAGGCCGCTCCGGATCCGGTGCACCGAAAGCCCGGCCACGAGCCCGCGATCACCGGTTCGGGCGCGCACGGACCCGACGTCCAGGCGCGCCCCGCGCAGATCGGCGGCCCGGCGCAACCGCCTTCGACGGACGCGACCCCATCGTTTGCGATGCCTGCGCTGGCCACCGCGCCCGGCGCTTCGCATGCCGCGGCGCACCCCGCACCGCCGGTCTTCGCCTCGGTACCGACACCAGTCGGACACCCCGGCTTCGCCGACCGCTTCGCCGGCGAGGTCGGCACGCTGGCGCTACGCGGAATCGAACAGGCCGAGATCGTGCTGAACCCGCGCGACCTCGGTCCGGTGCGCATCGAGCTCTCGCTGAACGGCGAAGCCGCGCGCATCGCGTTCAGCGCGGCCCAGCCCGAGACGCGCCACGCGATCGAGCAGACGCTGCCGGTGTTGAAGGATCTGCTGGCGAGCAATGGCCTGATGCTGGCCGGTGCGAGCGTCTCCGACGGGCGCGCCGGCCAGGACACGGCCGGCGGGTCAGCGTTCGCCCGCGCGCCGACGCCGCCGGCTGCGTGGACCAGCCCCGGCGATGAGGGCGCCGCGTCGCCCGGCACCGTCGTCGCGCGCTCCGCGAGGCTGCGCGGCCTGGTGGACCTGTACGCCTGAGACGCAACGCAAACCCGAGGCCGCCCGAACGGGTCGATCGAATTGCCGGTGCCGGCCGGCGTTTTTCCGCTGACCGCACCGCGACGTTCCTGCCGAGAATCGGTTCCGGAGCGACTTTCACGAGTCGCCCGAGAACCCCGAAGCAGGAGCTGCAATGCCGGACCAGGCCGCCACCCAGGACACCCCGCCGAAGAAGCGTTCTCGAAGGCCGCTCGTAGTCGTCGCAGCCGTGGCGTTGCTCGCCGCCGGCGGCGGCGGCGCGTGGTGGATGACCCGGCCCGCCGCGGACGGGCACGCGGCCGCCGAGTCTTCGCCGCGAGCGAGCTCCGTCTTCGTGCCGCTCGACCAGTTCACCGTCAACCTCGCCGACGACGGCGGCGAGCGCTTCGCGCAGCTCGCGATGACGCTCGAGGTCGTCGACAGCCACGCCGAGGCCGCGCTGAAGGCACGGATGCCGGCGATCCGCAACGCGATCCTGCTTCTGCTGTCCGCGAGCTCCTCGAAGGATCTGTTGACGGTCGCGGGAAAACAGAAGCTCGCCGACCAGGTGGCCGCGATCGCGGGCCACGAACTGGGCTGGCAGGCCGAAGCCGCCGGCGCAGCCGAGCCAGCCGTGCAGCCGCGCAAGGTCTCGCTCTCGCAGGCCCGGCCGAACCCGGTGCTCGCAGTGAACTTCTCGCACTTCATCATCCAGTAGCGACGGTCATGCCAGAAGCGTTCCTGTCACAGGACGAAGTCGACGCACTGCTCGACGGCGTTCAGGGCAGCGAGGCCCCCGGCGAAGGCGTTCGCGCCGACCCGGTGCAGCCCTACGACCTGTTGCGCCGCGACCCGCTGTCGCGCGCACCGATGCCTGCGCTCGAGGCGGCGCACGAGCGCTTCGCGCGCAACCTCGCTGCAGCGCTTTCGGCCTTCATCGGTCGCCCGCCCGCAGTGACCGCGCATCCGGCGCGCGTGCGTCCGTACGCGGCGTTCGTCGACGAGGTCGCCGCCCCGGCGCACTTCAACCTGATGCAGGTCAGGCCGCTGCGCGGCAATGCGCTGCTGGTCTGCGATCCCCCGCTCGTTTCGGCAATCGTCGACTTGCTGTTCGGCGGCGACGGTCGTCCACGTCCGGTCGGTGCCGCCCGGGCGTTCTCGGCGGCCGAGCAGCACATCGCTCGCCGCATCGTCGAGGTCGCCTGCGAAGCCTGGCGCAAGGCCTGGGCAGGCACCTACCCGATCGAGCTCGAACTCGCTCGCACCGAGGCGCAGCCGCGCCACGTCGCGATCGCCGCCGCGTCGGACCTGGTCGTATCGACCCGCTTCGACATCGAGGCCGGTGGGTGCAGCGGCGCGCTGCACCTGTGCATCCCGTATTCGACACTCGAACCGATCCGCCAGACGCTGCAGTCCGCGCCGATCGGCGAGGCGCGCATTCCCGACCAGCGCTGGATCGCGCGGTTGTCGCGGCAGATCGAGACGGCGGAGGTCGAGCTCGTCGCTGCGCTCGGGCACGCGCGCGCGACCGTCGCGGATCTGGTCGCGCTGAAGGCCGGCGACTTCATCGAGCTCGACCTCGACCAGACGGTGCAGGCCACCGTCGACGGCGTGCCCGTGCTCTCGTGCCGCTACGGCATCTCGAACGGCCGCTACGCGATCAAGGTCCAGTCCTTCCTGACATCCCATCCGGACAATCCGAACGGAGCCCCCCATGGCGAGCGATGAGAACGAGATCCAGACCGACGTGCAGGCGGTCGCGGCGCCCGAGGACGCCGCCGCGCTGGCACATCCCGGACGCGCCGGACAGCTGTTCCCGAAGCTCGCGGGCGCCGGCAAGGATGCGCACAACGACATCGACATGATCCTGGACATCCCGGTCCAGCTCTCGGTCGAGCTCGGCCGGACCCGGATCCCGATCCGGCAGATCCTTCAGCTCGCGCAGGGCTCGGTGATCGAACTCGATGCACTGGCCGGCGAGCCGATGGACGTGCTGGTCAACGGCTGCCTGATCGCGCAGGGCGAAGTGGTCGTCGTCAACGACAAGTTCGGCATCCGCCTGACCGACATCGTCACGCCGTCCGAGCGCGTGCGGCGCCTGAACCGCAGTTGAGTGCAGCCATGCAATCCGTCTGGCCCTCGGTGCTGGTCTTCCTGCTGGTGATCGCCGCGATCCCGGCCGCCGCGTGGCTGCTGCGCCGCGGCCAGTCCTTCGGAGCGCGCGGCAACGCGAGCCTGGGAGTCGCCGGCGCCGTGGCAGTAGGCCCGCGCGAGCGGATCGCGCTCGTGCGTGCCGAGGGCAAGTGGCTGGTAGTCGGCATCACGCCGCAGTCCATCACCCTGCTCACCGAGCTCGACGGCCCGCCGGCCGAAGCTCCCGCCGTCGCCTTGGCGACGCCCCGCTTTTCCGACCTGCTGCGCAGCTTCGCCATCCGCCATGCCGATCGCACCTGACCGCACCGCCCGCCACGCCGCCGGCCGATGCGCGCTGGCTGCCGCGCTCGTCGCGGCGCTGCTCGCCCCCGCGGTTGCCCATGCGCAGGCACAGGGACTGCTGACACTGAACGCCGCGACCGGCCCGGGCGGAACGACGTACTCGGTGCCGGTGCAGACAATGCTGATCTTCTCGGCGTTGTCGTTCCTGCCGGCGGTGCTGCTTCTGATGACGAGCTTCACGCGCATCGTGATCGTCCTGTCGCTGATCCGGCAGGCGCTCGGCCTCCAGGCGAGCCCACCGAACCAGGTGATCGTCGGCATGGCGCTGTTCCTCACGTTCTTCGTCATGGGGCCGACGCTGGACCGGATCTACGACGAGGCCTACAAACCGTTTGCCGAGCAGCGCCTCCAGTTCGAGCAGGCCGTCGAGAAGGGGAGCGGACCGCTGCGCGAGTTCATGCTCAAGCAGACCCGGGAGAAGGACGTCGCGCTGTTCAGTCGCATCGCCCGGGTCGACGCAGCGGCCTCGGCGCAGGAGGTGCCGATGCGGGTGCTGATCCCGGCCTTCGTGATCAGCGAGCTGAAGACCGCGTTCCAGATCGGCTTCATGGTGTTCATCCCGTTCGTGCTGATCGACCTGATCGTCGCCAGCGTGCTGATGTCGATGGGAATGATGATGCTCTCGCCGGTGCTGGTCGCCCTGCCCTTCAAGCTGATCCTGTTCGTGCTGGCCGACGGCTGGAACCTGCTGATCGGCTCGTTGGTCGCGAGCTTCGGATGAACGCATGAGCCCCGAATCGGTCCTGACATTCGGCCGCCAGGGCCTCGAACTGCTGCTCGCGGTCTCCGCACCGGTGCTGCTCGTCGCGCTCGCGGTCGGCCTGCTGGTGAGCGTGCTGCAGGCACTCACGCAGATCAACGAGGCCACCCTCTCGTTCCTGCCCAAGCTCGTGGCGATCGCGGTCACGCTGATGCTCGCCGGGCCGTGGATGCTGTCGCTGCTGGTCGACTACCTGCAGCGAGTATTCGCCGGCATCCCGGCAGCGATCGCCGGACAGTCGCTGCCGTGATCCAGGTCGGAGAGGCCCAGCTGCTCGGCTGGCTGAGCGCGTTCCTGCTCCCGTTCTTCCGCATCCTCGGGCTCTTCTCGAGCGCGCCGATCCTGTCGCAGCGCGCCGTTACGCTGCGCGTGAGGATCGCGCTCTCGCTCACGCTGGCCGCGCTTGCCGCGCCGCTGGTACCCGCAGCGCCGGCCGCAGACCTCGGCGCGGCGTCGGGCTGGCTCGCCATGGCCTCCGAGGCCCTGATCGGCTTCGCGATCGGCTTCGTCGCGCGCGCCATCCTCGCGTCGGTCGAGGTCGCCGGGGAGGTGGTCGGCCTGCAAATGGGCCTGTCGTTCGCCGGCTTCTTCGATCCCGACAGCGGCCAGCTCAATGCAGTGAGCCGGCTCATGAACACGCTGTCGCTGTCGGCCTTCGTCGCAATCGGTGGTCCGGCGCTGCTCGTCGCCGCGGCAGTGCAGAGCTTCGACGTGATCCCGCCCGCGACGGCGTTCGGCGACTGGATCGGGCGCATGCAGCCCGCGGCGCTGGGTGCAGGCCTCTTCGAGCTCGGCGTGACCATCGCGCTGCCGTTCATGGCGCTGCTGCTGTTCGTCAACCTGGCGCTGGGGGTGATCTCGCGGATCGCCCCGCAGCTGAACATCTTCGCCATCGGCTTTCCGGTCACGATCGGCGCCGGGCTGGTGTTGCTGGCGCTGGGCCTTCCCCTGCTTCAGGCGCCCTTCGACCTGATCGTCGAGCGCATGGTCAGCGCCCTCCGGATGTAGCGGCCGGCGCCGCCGACCCGTCGGAGTCCGTACAATCGGGCCGTCGCCACCCCAGTCGCCCGCCGAAGTGTCGCTCCCCGCCGCCGCCCCGCCAGACCCCCCGCAGACCATCCGCCTCCTGGTGGTCGAGGACTCGCAGGTCGACTACGAGCTCCTGCTGGCGACGCTCGCGCGCGAGCGGCTCGACGTCGTCGCGCAGCGCATCGAGGAGCGCCACGAGCTGATCCGTGCGCTGGCCGAGGCACGCTGGGACGCGGTCATCTCCGACCATCACCTTCCCCGGTTCTCGAGCACCGAGGCGCTGCAGGTCGTTCGAGCCAGCGGACTGATCCTGCCGTTCATCATCGTCTCGGGGCTGATCGGCGAAGAGACCGCGGTCGCCGCGATGCGCGAAGGCGCCGACGACTTCCTGGTCAAGGGGCGCCTGGCGCGCCTCGGGCCCGCTCTGCTCAACGCACTCGCAGCCGCCGAGGCGCGGCGCGAGCGCCTGCGTACGGCACGCGAGCTCGAGCAGTCGGAACTGCGGCTTCGCGAGCTGCTAGCGCACCTGGAGACGGTCATCGACGAGGAACGCCGCGCGATCGCGCGCGAGATCCACGACGACGTCGGCGGGCTGCTCACCGCGCTGCGTTTCGACCTGTCGTGGATCGAGCGAAGCGGCGAAGAGCGCAGCGCCGAGCGCGCCCGCTACGCGAAGCAGACGCTGACGCAGGCGATGCAGGCTGCGCAGCGAATCCAGCGCAACCTGCGACCGCCCGTGCTCGACGCCGGCCTGCTCGAGGCGCTGCACTGGCAGATCGAGGACTTCCGCCGACGCACCGGGGTCGCCGTCGCGTTCTCGAGCAACGTCGATACGCTCGCTCTCGGCACAGTCACCGCGATGACCGTCTACCGGACCCTCCAGGAGGCCCTCACCAACGTGACCAAGCACGCTCAGGCGTCATCGGTGCGCGTCGGCCTCGTGGTCGGCGCGAACGAGCTCTCCCTGGAGATCGCGGATGACGGCGTGGGCCTGCGCTCGAGCGACCTCGACAAGCCGGCTTCCTTCGGCCTGCGCGGGCTGGCCGAACGCGCCGCCCGCGCTGGCGGCTGGCTCGACGTATCGCCGGGCGCGCGAGGCACCTGCGTGCTGCTGTCGCTGCCGGTCCGCGCCGACCCGGCACCATCGGACAGCCGCCCTTCCGACGGAGCAACACGATGATCCGGGTCGTATTGGTCGACGATCACGCGCTGATCCGGCGCGGACTGCGCGAGACGCTGACCGATGCTGGAGGCATCGAAGTCATCGGCGAAGCTGCCGACTACGCCGAATTTCGCGCCCTGATGCGCGACGTGGACTGCCAGGTGTTGCTGCTCGATCTGAACCTGCCGGGACGCGGCGGCATCGACGTGCTGGGCGCCCTCGCCGCCGAAGGCAGCCGCGTGCGCGTCGTCGTGCTGTCGCAGTACCCCGAGGACCAGTACGGAATCCGCGCCCTGCGCGCCGGCGCGATGGCCTACCTGAACAAGTCGGCCGAGCCGCAACAGATCGTCGACGCGGTGCGCACGGTGGCGACCGGTCGCAAGTACGTGACCCCGGAGATCGCCCAGCTGCTGCTCGACAGCGTCACCGGCAAGGGCGCCAGCGCGCCGCACGACGCCCTGTCGGAACGCGAAATGCAGACGCTGATGATGATTGCTGCCGGCCGCCGCCTTTCGGAGATCGCCGAGGCGCTCGCGCTGTCGCCCAAGACGGTCAGTGTCTATCGCGCCCGGGTGCTCGAGAAGCTCGGCGTCTCGAGCAACGCAGAGCTGGCCTCGTACGCACTGCGGCACCGGCTGATCGACTGAAGTCGGGCGCCGCGCGTCACTGCGCCGCCCGAGCGGCGACACATACCCGGTTCTTCCCGGAGCGCTTGGCCTCGTACATCGCGTCGTCGGCGCGCGCAACCGCGTCGTCCAGTGCCTCGCCGTCGCGCACTCGCGCAACACCCGCCGAGAACGTGATGAACACCTGCCGCGAGTGATGGAGGAAGACATCGGAGGTCAGCGCCCGTTGCACCGCGCGCACTGCTTCGGCAGCCTGCGCCTCGTCGAGATCGGGCAGCAGGATCACGAACTCCTCGCCGCCGTAGCGTGCGCTGAGGTCGACCGGCCGCACGCGGACGCGCAGGAGCCTGCCGAGGTGGCGCAGAGCGTCGTCGCCGGCCTGGTGGCCGAGCGCGTCGTTGAGCCGCTTGAAGTCGTCGACGTCGAGCAGCGCGAGCGAAAGCGCGCGCCGCTCGCTGCGACAGCGCCCGGCGAGTTCGTCGAACGACCGTTCGAGCCCGCGACGATTCAGCAGGCTGGTCAGGTGGTCGGTCATCACCTGGGCGCTGGCAGCGCTCAGCTCGCTGGCGAGCCGGCTCACCTCGTCCTCGAGCAATCGCGCGCGTTCGCTCGCCTGCACGAAGTCGGTCTTCGAGGCGTCGAGCTCGGCGTACATCGAGCGGGTCTCCTCGATCAGGTGGCGCACCGTGCCCGCCAGCGCCGGCAGGTCGGGCGAGCGCTCGATCTCCTCGACGAAGGTGTTCAGCTTCCCGCCGAAGCGTCCGCTGGACTCGGTGAGCGCACGCAGCCAGTCGATGCACTGCGCGATCATCGTCTTCATCATCTGCAGCGAGTCGCGCCGCATCTTCAGAAGTCGCTGGTGCTCCTCGGCCGTGCGCCTGAGCAGCGCACGCGCCTGCGCCATGTCGCGCCGGTCGGGAACGCCGCTGGCCGGCCGAAGCATGTCGCGGATGGCGTCGAACTGCTGGCGCACCCACGCCTCCTCCTCCACCAGCGCAGGCACCGTGTCGCAGACCGCGACCAGCAGGTCGGTCATGTCGTCGACAATGCGCTGCAGGCGCGGCGGCGGTGGCGCGTGTGCCGCCGCCGGCACGAGATGGCCGGCCGGCGCCGCGCTGGCGGTGGCCGCTCGACCGGCCGGCGGTCCCGGCGCGCGGGGCAAGGCCGACGGGTCGGCCGGACCATCGATCGGCACCGACTGCCAGCTGTCGATCAGCCGGTTCAGGCGCTCGACCAGCGTGGCGGTCTCGGAGCCGTGCGCGGCGAGCAGCCGCCCGAGCGCTTCCTTCTTGCGCGCCGCCGTCCAGTGACGATGCGGGAGGTCGAGCTGACGCAGCAGGTGTGCAATCAGCGGGCCCAGCGCGCCGCCGAGGTCATCCCGGCCCCGGCATGCGTCGGCGCCGCCGACGGCGCGCCAGGCCATCGCGTACTGGTCTGGCGTCGGCGGCAACCGCCGCTGGGCCAGGTGGCGCAGTGCGGCGCGCGCGAGCTGCGCGGCCGCAGCGTCGACGGGGGCGTCGCAGTTCATTGCACGACTCCGTGATGCGCGCTCCCGACGCGCACGCGGCGAGCCGGCGCGGTGCGGTCGCTGGCAAGGCGGGCCCGTTCGCCGATCCGCGCCATCTCCTCCGGGAGCTGGTTCGCGGCGACCGGACGCGCCAGCAGAAAGCCTTGCATCGCGTGGCACTTCATGCCGAGCAGCGCGCGCGCCTGCGCGACGTCCTCCACGCCCTCGGCGACCACCTGGAGGCGCAAGCTGCGGCCGAGCGCGATGATCGCGCGCACCACCGCCTCGCCCTCGGCCGACACGCCGAGAAGCCGAACGAAGCTACGGTCCACCTTCAGCTTGCCGATCGGCAGCCGCGTCAGGTACGAGAGCGACGAATAGCCGGTTCCGAAGTCGTCCAGTGACAGCACGACGCCCAGGTCGCGCAACGCATGCAGTGCCCCGAGCGTGCGGCTGAAGTCGCGCACCATGCACGACTCGGTCAGCTCGATCTCCAGCATCCCCGGCTCCAGCCGGTGCTCGACGATCGCGTCTCGCACCGTCTCGGCGAGCGACGGCTTCTCGAAATGAAGCGTCGAGATGTTGACCGATACCTTCGGCACGCGCAGCCCGCTGTCGCGCCACGCCCGGATCTGGCGGCTCGCCTCGCGGATCGCCCACTCGCCGATCTGCACGATCAGCCCGCTCTGCTCCGCCAGCGGGATGAACTCGGTCGGCGGCACGACCATCCCGTGGTGGCGCCAGCGCGCCAGCGCCTCGACGCCGATCAGCGTGCCGCGCACCACGTCGACGCAGGGCTGATAGCTCAGCGAGAGCTCGCCAGACTCGATCGCCTTGTGCAGGCCGCTCAACATCTTCAGTCGCGCGCGCGCGTCGACGTTCGGCGCCGGCGCGTACCAGCGGAACGAGCGGCTGCCGCGCAGCTTCGCGTCGGCCAGTGCCGAGTCCGCGTGCGCGAGCAGCAGTCCCGCCGTGTCGCCGTCGCGCGGATACAGGGCGATGCCGGCGCAGGCGGTGACGAAGCACTCGGTGCCGGCGATGGTCAGGGGCAGCCCCAGGTCGCGCAGCAGCGCGTCGACCATTGCGTCGATGCACCACAGGTCCAGCACCATCGGCACCATGATCGCGAACTCGTCGCCGGGGAGACGGGCCAGCACCGCCTGCGCTCGCGCAACCGGTTCGGACCCGGACCCGACGCCTGGATGGCCGTCGCCGCCGCCCTCGCCCGCCCCGGTGAGGCGTGCGAGTTCGCCCGCGAGCCGCTCCGCGATGGCGCAGATCGCCTCGTCGCCGGCCACCTGCCCGAGCGACTCGTTGATCTGCGTGAATCGGTCCAGGTCGATCGCCACGACCGCCACCTGCCGGCCGTGAAGTCGCGCCTCGGCCACCGCTTCGGTGCACAGGGCGAGGAACCGGTTGCGGTTGGGCAACCCGGTCAGCGGGTCCGCGCTGATCAGGCGCTCCATGTCCCGTTCCGCACGCACGCTCTCGGTCATGTCGCGGATCACGCCGCGCAGCATTGCGACCCGCCCGTTCGAATTGCGCCTGGGCTCGGCCTCCACCCGCACGGTCATCCAGTCTCCGCCGACCTTGCGCAATGGAAGCTCCAGCGCAAACGGCACGTCTGCGCGGATCGCGTGGTTGGTCGCGCTGAACAGCGCCTCGTGCCGGTCGCGCGGCACCAGCCGCAGGAACTCGTCGGCGCTGATTGCGGTGCGCGGCGAGTCGAATCCCAGGATCGAGAAGCTTCCGGTCGAACCGTGAAACGTCCGGGACCCGAGGTCGAAGTCGAACGTGCCCACGCGCGCCGAGGTGTGCGCCCGCGCCAGGCGATCGTGGCTGGCGAGCAGTTCGCGCTTCATGTCGGCCATGTGGCACAGCCGCCGCACGCGCTCGACGAGCAGCTGCCAGTGTGTCGAGCGAATGAAGAAGTCGGCCGCGTCTGCTTCGAGGGCGCGCTCGATCGCGTCGTCGTCGCGCGCGCCGGCAAGAATCAGCACCGGGCAGTCGCCGAACGACGCCGGCTCGTCCTCGCCGACGGCCGCGCGGCGCGTCGCGGCATCGGCGAGCGCCGCATCCACGACCAGTAGGTCTGCCGCGCGCGAAATGTCCTGGCGCAAAGCTTCGCGGGGAACTTCCTTCAGCGACCCGCATGCGACGACATCGTAGCCGTGCCCTCGCAGCGCGCCTGCGGCCGACGCCCGCCAGTGCGCATCGCCATCGACCAGAACGATCAGCGCACGGCGTTCCACGGTATCCGGTGGCGCCGAGGGCATTGCCGTTGCATCACTCATCGTGTCTCGTTTTCCCGCCAGTTCGTGCCGAAGAAACGCGCAACCGGGCGCCGAATGCACGTCATCCCTTGTTTTCGTCAGGAGTTCGGGTAGATTTAGCCCGCTGACCGACCGTACGTCTCCCGGTGACCACTCCTGACGCCCGACCGGCCGGAATGTTCCGGTCCGATTCGATACTCGCTGCGGCCCTGCTTGCCGCGTTCTCGATCCTGATCTTCGGACTGCTGATCGCGGCCCGATCGACGGCGGACGTCGGCGACACCGACGGCGTCTTGCCCGGGTCGCAGCCATTCTGGGCGACCGTGCTGCTGGCTTGCAGCGCGCTCGTCGCCGCCGGCACCGCGTTCGTCGCCTGGCGCGAATCGTCGCGCACGCGCCGCGAGTTGTCGCGTCTGGCCGCCGACGCGTCGCGGCTCGCGCTCGGAGAATATCGGCGCCCCGTGGCCGGTTACGAGCGGACTGCGCTCGAACCGATCGCGACGGCGCTGGCGCGGCTCGGCACTCTGGTGGACGCGGCGGCGTCGATCATCGACGATCGCGACCGGCAACTCGCGACGATCCGCACGCTGGGCGAGATCATCTACTGGGAAACCGACCCCGGGGGGCGATTCACGCGCGTCGAGTTCGAACCTGCGCTGCCGCAGCGCAAGCGGCTCGGCCTGCTCGGGCAGTCGCAGTTCGAGCACGCGACGCCCCTCGACGGCACGCGCTGGCTCGCCGCCAACACCGCGATCGCGGATCGCCGCAGCTTCGACGGCCTGAGCCTGCGTCGCTTCGACGCCGACGGCCGCTGCGTCGACGTCCGCGAGTCGGGGCAGCCGCGCTTCGCCGCCGATGGCACCTTCACCGGTTATGCCGGGGTCACGCGCCTCCTCGACCTTGCGGCGAACGCATTCGCAGACGATGCCGCTCGCGTCGCGATGGAGACGAGCTCCGAGCCGACGCTCGTGCTGCAGGACGCCCCCGATGCGCCGGGCGTCCAGCGTCTGAACGCAGCGGCCGAACAGCTGTTCGAGCGCGGCGCGCCCGAGCTCGAAGGCTGCCCCCTCGAGGCGCTGTTCGCGCCCGGCCAGGCTGAAGCGGTCTGCGCGTTCGTCGAGGCACTTCGCCAGCGGCATCCGCTTCGGCGATCGATGGCGATCGTGAACCGCTTCGGCGAGCGCATCGAGGTGCTTGCCCGCCTCGAGCCGGCCGACCCCGAAACGCTGACCGCGGTGCTGGCGCTCGACCCGCGCGACGCGGAGATCGCCGCGCTGCGCGCACGCTCGCACGAGAACTCGTCGCTGCGCGAAGACGTGTCCCGGCATGCGCAGAAGCTCGAGCGGCGCACGCGCGAGCTCGAAGCTCTCGCCTACGGTATCTCGCACGACCTGCGCGCGCCGCTGCGCGTCGTCGACGGCTACGCGAAGCTGATGCGCGACGACTGCGCGGCGAACCTCGATCCGGCCGGTCGCGATCACCTGGAGCGCATCCTGACTGGTTGCGCGCGCATGGAACGGATGATCGATGCGACGCTCGCGCTGGCGCGGACCTCGACGCAGCCACTGGTCACCGCGCCGGTCGACCTCGGCCGGATCGCGCGCGAGACGCTCGACTCGCTGGCGCGCAGCGCGCCCGGGCGCGCGGTCGACGTGCGGATCGGCGACGGACTGCAGGCGCAGGGCGACCCGACGCTACTGCGCACGATGATGGAGAACCTGCTCGGCAACGCCTGGAAGTACACCGCGCGGCGCGAGCTTGCATCGATCCGCTTCGACGCACGCCGGGATTCGAACGGAAACCAGATCTTCTGCGTCGAGGACAACGGCACCGGCTTCGACATGCGCCATGCCGACCGTCTGTTCGGCTTGTTCCAGCGCCTGCACCCGGAGACCGAGTTCCCCGGCAACGGGCTCGGACTCGCAGCCGTGCAACGCATCGTCCAGCGCCATGGCGGCACCGTCTGGGCCGAGTCCTCGCCTGGCGAAGGCAGCCGCTTCTACTTCACGCTGCGCGCGCTCGACTGGCCAGGCTGAGGATCGCCCGCCGGTCCGCAGCGACACGGACCGACGCGAAAAATGGGGTGGGCGATGGGATTCGAACCCACGACAACCGGAATCACAATCCGGGACTCTACCCCTGAGCTACGCCCACCATCGGGATGGCCTGCCCGACAGGAATCGAACCTGTGACCCTCAGCTTAGAAGGCTGATGCTCTATCCAACTGAGCTACGGGCAGAATTCCGTCGGGGCCGAAGGCGCGCTCGATGCCGGTTCGGATGCATCTGACATCGAAAGCGCGATGGTCGGGGCGAGAGGATTCGAACCTCCGACATCTTGCTCCCAAAGCAAGCACTCTACCAGGCTGAGCTACGCCCCGGAGGAACGGGATTGTAGCGCACTTCGGCGCCCGCGGCGCCGATCAGCGCGCGTCGCCCAGCGCGCTGGCCAGGCGGTGCGCCATCTGCTCGGCGACGCCGGCCTCGCGGGCCTCGACCATCAGCCTGAGCAGCGGCTCGGTGCCCGAGGGGCGGATCAGGATGCGGCCCTCGTCGCCCAGTTCGCGCTCGACCTCCTCGCGCGCCCGCGCGAGCGTCGCGCTGCCCCTCCAGTCGAAGCCCTTGTCGATGCGCACGTTGACGAGCTTCTGCGGGAACATCCGCAGGTCGGCGCATAGTTCGGCCAACGTCGCGCCGCTCGCGCGGATCGCCGACAGCACCTGCAGCGCGCTGATCGTGCCGTCGCCGGTCGTGTGGCAGTCGAGGCACAGCAGGTGGCCGGAGCTCTCGCCACCGTAGCGCCAGCCCTTCTGCTGCAGCGTCTCGAGCACGTAGCGGTCGCCGACCTTCGCGCGCTCGAACTGCACGCCGAGCCGGCCGAGCGCCTGCTCGAGACCCAGGTTCGACATCAGCGTGCCCACCGCACCGGGCACCGGCTCGCGCTCGCGGCGATCGCGGACGATCACGTACAGCAGCTCGTCGCCGTTGTACAGGCGCCCGGAAGCGTCGACCATCATCAGCCGGTCGGCGTCGCCGTCCACGGCGATGCCGAGGTCGGCCTTGTGCTCGAGCACGGCGCGCCGCAGCGCCTCGGTCTCGGTGGCGCCGCAGCCGTCGTTGATGTTCAGGCCGTTCGGCGACACGCCGATGGGCACCACGTCGGCGCCGAGTTCGTGGAACACGTGCGGCGTGGTGTGGTAGCCGGCACCGTGCGCGCAGTCGACGACCAGGCGCAGGCCGCGCAGGTCGAGCGCGCCGGGAAAGCTGCTCTTGCAGAACTCGATGTAGCGGCCCGCAGCGTCGTCGATGCGACGCGCGCGACCGAGGCTGCGCGAGGGCACGCAGGCAATCGGCCCGTCCATCTGGGCCTCGATCGCCGCCTCGACCTCGTCGGGCAGCTTGTTGCCGTCGGCCGAGAAGAACTTGATGCCGTTGTCCTCGTACGGGTTGTGCGAGGCGCTGATCACCACGCCGGCCGACAGCCGCAGCGCGCGCGTCAGGTAGGCGATCGCAGGCGTCGGGATCGGCCCCGACAGCAACACGTCGACGCCCGCCGCCGAGAAGCCCGCCTGCAGCGCGGCCTCGAGCATGTAGCCCGAGACGCGCGTGTCCTTGCCGACGATCACCGCCGGCCTGCCGCTGGCCCCGGCGCTGCCGATTCCGCCTGCCCCCTGTGCCGGCGCGGCGCCGGCCAGCACCTTGCCCGCCGCGAACCCGAGGCGCAACACGAAATCGGCGGTGATCGGCGCTTCGCCGACCCGGCCGCGCACCCCGTCGGTGCCGAAATACCTGCGTCCCATCGCGTCCGCCCCCTTCGCTCGCCCCGGTTTCCTATTGCGCCTCGTCGATCGCCCGCCACACGCGCAGCGCGTCGCGGGTTTCGGCCACGTCGTGCACCCGCACGATCGCGGCGCCGCGCGCCACCGCTGCGAGCATCGCGGCGAGGCTGCCCGCCAGCCGCCCGTCGGCAGGCCGGCCGGTGAGGTCTCCGATCATCGACTTGCGCGACACGCCCACCAGCACCGGCTGCCCGGCCGCGGCGAGTTCGTCGAGCGCCCCGAGCAGCAGCAGGTTGTGCCGCAATGTCTTGCCGAAGCCGATGCCCGGGTCGACGACGATGCGCTCGCGCGCCACGCCGGCGGCGCGCAGCGCGTCGACGCGCGCCTCGAGGAACTGCTCGACCTCGGACACGACCTCCGCGTAGACGGGCGCCTGCTGCATTGTCGCCGGCTCGCCCCGCATGTGCATGAGGCAAACCGCACACGCCGAGTCGCGCACCGCGTCGATCGCGCCCTCCTCGCGCAGCGCGAAGACGTCGTTGATCATGTCGGCGCCGTGCCCGATTGCGGCGCGCATCGTGGCCGGATGGCGCGTGTCGACCGACAGCGGCACGCCGCAGTCGCGCAGCGCGACGAGCACCGGGATCACGCGCGCGATCTCCTCGTCGGGCGACACGGGCATCGCGCCGGGGCGCGTCGATTCGCCGCCGATGTCGATCAGGTCCGCCCCGTCGGCAACCAGCCGGCGCGCGTGCGCGATCGCCGCCTCGACCGTGTCGTGGCGACCGCCGTCGGAGAACGAGTCGGGCGTGACGTTGACCACGCCCATGACCAGGGGTCGCTCGAGCGACAGCGTGAACCTGCCGCAGGCCAGTCGGCTGACCGGATCGAGCAGGCTCATCGGGAGGCGCAAACGCCGGGAACGCAAGCGGGGGCGGCCGGCCGGCGTCGCAGCGCACGCCGCGCCGCCGGGGCCGGCAGGCCCCGCGGCATCAGGGCGCGGCGGGCTCGGCGGGCGCCGCCGGCGGCGCCGCGGGAGCGGTCGTCGTGCTGCCGGCGCCGGAGCCGCTGCCGCCCGACGAACGCTCTTTCGGCGGCCGCGGCGGGCGGCCCGCCATGATGTCGTCGATCTGGTCGGAGTCGATCGTCTCCCATTCGAGCAGCGCCTTGGCCATCGCCTCGACCTTGTCGCGGTTCTCCTCGAGGATCTTGCGCGCGGCGGCGTACTGCTCGTCGATGATGCGACGGATCTCGCTGTCGACCTTGCGCATCGTCTCTTCGGACATGTTGGTGGTCTTGGTGATCGAGCGGCCGAGGAAGATCTCGCCCTCGTTCTCGGCGTAGACCATCGGACCCAGCACGTCGCTCATCCCGTAGCGGGTGACCATGTCGCGCGCGATCGACGTGGCGCGCTCGAAGTCGTTCGAGGCACCGGTCGTCATCTGGTTCATGAAGATCTCTTCGGCGATGCGTCCGCCGAACAGCACCGCGATCGTGCTCAGCATGCGCTCGCGGTCCATGCTGTAGCGGTCGCCCTCGGGCAACTGCATGGTGACGCCCAGCGCGCGCCCGCGCGGGATGATCGTGACCTTGTGCACCGGGTCGGTCTTGGGGACGACGCGCGCGACCACCGCGTGGCCGGACTCGTGGTACGCGGTGTTGCGACGCTCTTCCTCGGGCATCACGATCGAGCGCCGCTCGGCGCCCATGATGATCTTGTCCTTCGCGCGCTCGAAGTCGATCATCTCGACCAGCCGGGCGCTGCGCCGCGCGGCGAACAACGCAGCCTCGTTGACCAGGTTGGCCAGGTCGGCGCCCGAGAAGCCGGGGGTGCCGCGCGCGATGATGTCGGCGCGCACGTCGGGCCCCATCGGCACCTTGCGCATGTGCACGTTCAGGATCTGCTCGCGGCCGCGGATGTCGGGCAGCGGCACCACGACCTGCCGGTCGAAGCGCCCGGGGCGCAGCAGCGCCGGATCGAGCACGTCCGGACGGTTGGTGGCCGCGATGACGATGATGCCCTGGCCGGTCTCGAAGCCGTCCATCTCGACCAGCAGCTGGTTCAGCGTCTGCTCGCGCTCGTCGTTGCCGCCGCCCAGCCCCGCACCGCGCTGGCGACCGACCGCGTCGATCTCGTCGATGAAGATGATGCACGGCGCGTGCTTCTTCGCCTGCTCGAACATGTCGCGCACGCGCGCCGCGCCGACGCCGACGAACATCTCGACGAAATCGGAACCCGAGATCGAGAAGAACGGCACTTTCGCCTCGCCGGCGATCGCCTTCGCGAGCAGCGTCTTGCCGGTGCCGGGCGAGCCGACCATCAGCACGCCGCGCGGGATGCGCCCGCCCAGCTTCTGGAACTTCGACGGATCACGAAGGAAGTCGACCAGTTCCTGGACTTCCTCCTTGGCCTCGTCGCAACCCGCGACGTCGGCGAAGGTGATCGTGTTGTTGCTCTCGTCGAGCATGCGCGCGCGCGACTTCCCGAACGAGAACGCCCCGCCGCGGCCGCCTCCCTGCATCTGCCGCATGAAGAACACCCAGACGCCGATCAGCAGCAGCATCGGGAACCAGGACACGAAGATGTTGAGCAGCATCGACTGCTCTTCCTCGGGCTTGGCGTTGACCTGGACGCCGTACTTCATCAGGTCGCCGACCATCCAGATGTCGCTCGGCGTGTAGACGACGAGGTGGCGGCCGTCCTTGGCCCGCACCCGCAGCGTGCGCCCGTCGACGACCACCGAGTCGATGCGGCCCTCGCGTGCCTCGACCATGAACTGCGAATACGGCATGTCGGCACCGCGCGCCTGGCGCGTGTCGAACTGCTTGAATACCGTGAACAGCACCAGCGCGATCACCAGCCAGATCGCCGCCTTGGAGAACACGTTGTTCACTCACCTGCTCCTTCGGGCGCCGCGCCCGCTCGATTGCCTGCTGTCACTGGCCGCATTCTACGCGCATTGCGCGACCCGCCCCCTGCTGCGGGTATCGCTAAGCCATTGATTTGCATAGGTCATCCTGGACGCCCGCGCCTTTCAACCGTCTGGCCCGGACGCACTGGCCGCCGTGGCCTTCGGCGAGCGCCCCAGCAGATACGTTTCGGCCGAGCGATCCCGGGAGGCCTTCGGCTTGCGTACCGCCACCTTGACGAAGCTGCGCTTGAACAACTCTACGACCTGGCTGTACCCGCTGCCGTGGAAGCATTTCACCAACAGCGCACCGTCGGGCTTGAGGTGCGCCAGCGCGAAGGCCACCGCCAGCTCGACCAGGTCGCCCATCCGGGCCGCGTCGGCCGCCGCCACGCCGCTCAGGTTGGGGGCCATGTCGGAAACTACAAGATCGAGCTTCGCGCCGCCCAGCACCTGTTCGAGCCGGCGCAGCGTTTCCTCGTCCCGGAAGTCTCCCTGCACGAACGTGACGTCGGCGACCGGCTCCATCGGCAGAAGGTCCAGGGCGACGATTCGCCCGTCGATGCCTGCGCCGGCGCCCGGCGGGCGCGCGAGCCGCTCGCGCAGCACCTGGCTCCAGGCGCCGGGCGTCGAGCCGAGGTCGACCACGGCGATGCCCGGCCGGATCAGGCGGTCCTGGGCATCGATCTCGATCAGCTTGTAGGCCGCCCGCGAGCGATAGCCGTGCTTCTGCGCGAGCTTCACGTACGGGTCGTCGATGTGCTGCGCCAGCCACGCCCGGTTCACCTTCTTGCGCTTGCTCATGCCGGCGCGCCTCGCGCGCTTGCGCGCCGATGGGTCCGCAGCCCACACTTGCATCTTCCGCCGCCCGACGGCCCGACCGCCCCGACTTCCGACGCCATGAGCATCACTCCGTTCCCGCTGCCGATCGCGCTGACGCCCGCCGACCGCAAGGCCTTGCGGGCGCGCGCCCACCACCTCGATCCGGTGGTGATGATCGGGGATGCGGGGCTGAGCCGGGCGGTGCTGGCCGAAGCCGACCGGGCGCTCGGCGCCCACGAGCTGATCAAGATCCGGGTGCTAGGCGACGACCGGGCGCAGCGCCAGGCCCTGCTCACCGAGATCTGCTCGGCGCTCGGTTGCGCGCCGGTCCAGTCGATCGGGAAGCTGCTGGTGGTGTACCGCCCGAAACCGATCGAAGACACCGCCGCGCCGAAGCGCCCGCGCGGCCCGCACCTGCCCAAGAAACTGGCGGCCACCGGCGCGACCGCCCGACGCAAGCCAGCCAAAGCGAGGAAACCGATGAAGGCGATGAAGGTCGAGAAAGCCGCGGCGCCCGCCGCGAAGGCGCGCAAGGCGGCCGCCAAGAAGCCCGCGAGAGGCGCGGCGGGCAAGCCCGAGCCGGTGGGCACCCGGGGCAAGCGCACCGCGATCGGCGCGCGAGCCCGCGTACCGGCCCACCACGGCGACACGAGCAGCGCCACCCAGGGGCCGACCCACCTCGCCGGCCGCTCCGGGCAGGCGAGCAAGGCCGGCACGCGGGCCCGCGCGAAGAAGGCCTGAGCGCTACTCGTAGCGGACATCCAGCACGTCGTACTGGCGCACGCCCCCGGGCGCGCGCACCTCGGCGGTGTCGCCCGCGCTGCGCCCGATCAGCGCACGTGCGATCGGACTCGACACCGAGATCTTGCCGGCCTTGATGTCGGCCTCGTCGTCGCCGACGATCTGGTAGCTGACCCGGTCGCCCGATTCGAGGTCTTCGAGGTCGACGGTCGCGCCGAACACGACGCGGCCGTCGGCGTCGAGCAACTTGGGGTCGATGATCTGGGCGTTGGCCAGCTTGGTCTCGAGCTCGGCGATGCGCCCCTCGACGAAGCCCTGCCGCTCGCGCGCGGCGTCGTACTCGGCGTTCTCGGACAGGTCGCCCTGGGCGCGCGCCTCCGCGATCGCGTTGATCACGGCCGGTCGCTCCACCGACTTGAGTCGCTGCAGCTCTTCCTTCAGCAGCTCGGCGCCGCGCCTGGTGAGCGGAATGGTTGCCATCGGATACCTCGGGTTCTCGGCGCGCGACACGGCGCGCGGCAATCGCTCCAAAAAGACTCGGACCGCCGGGCGGCGAAGCCGGGCGGTCCGTCTGTCAGTGCAACTCTAACGCAAAACGCGCCGCGCGCGCACGTCCGCCGGCTGCGCCGCCCGCCTGCGGGCCGAGCTACAGCCCGGCGTGCAGTTCCTGCAGCGAGTAGACGTCGAGCCGCTGCAGCGATCGCATGCCCTCGACCGCCGCCAGTGCGCCCGCGATCGTCGTGTAGTAGGTCACTCGCTGCGCCAGCGCCGTCGTGCGGATCGAGCGCGAGTCGGCGATCGCGCCGCGTTTCTCCTCGACCGAGTTGAGCACCAGCGACACCTCGCCGTTCTTCAGCAGGTCGACCACGTGCGGGCGCCCTTCCTGCACCTTGTTGACGGCGGTCACCGGGACGCCGGCCGCGGCGATGGCCGCAGCGGTTCCCTTCGTGGCCACCAGCGCGAAGCCCATCTCGTGCAGCGAGCGCGCGATCGTCACCGCCTTCGGCTTGTCGGCGTTCTTCACCGAAATGAACACCGTGCCCGACTCGGGCAGGCGCACCCCCGCGCCGAGCTGCGACTTCACGAACGCCTCGCCGAACGTGTGGCCGACGCCCATCACCTCGCCGGTGGATTTCATCTCGGGGCCGAGGATCGTGTCGACGCCGGGGAACTTGACGAACGGGAAGACCGCCTCCTTCACCGAGAAGTACTTCGGCACCACCTCGTGCGTGACACCCTGGTCGACGAGGCTGCGCCCGACCATGCAGCGTGCCGCGATCTTGGCCAGCTGCAGGCCGGTGGCCTTCGACACGTAGGGCACCGTGCGCGACGCGCGCGGGTTGACTTCGAGCACGTAGACAGTGCCGTCGCCGCCGCGCGGCGCCGCCGGATCGGCGTCGGCGCCGCCCGCGTCGCGCTGGATCGCGAACTGCACGTTCATCAGTCCGCAGACCTTCAGCGCGCGCGCCATCAGCGCGGTCTGCCGCTTCAGTTCCGCGACCACCGCCGGCGACAGCGAGTGCGGCGGCAGCGAGCACGCCGAGTCGCCCGAGTGCACGCCGGCCTGCTCGATGTGCTCCATGACGCCGCCGATGAACACCTCGCTGCCGTCGGACAGGCAGTCGACGTCGACCTCGATCGCGTCGTTCAGGAAGCGGTCGAGCAGCACCGGGCTGTCTTCGGACACCTTGACGGCCTCGCGCATGTAGCGCTCGAGGTCCTTCTGTTCGTGAACGATCTCCATCGCGCGGCCACCCAGCACGTAGCTCGGGCGCACGACCAGCGGATAGCCGATCTCGCCGGCGAGCTCGAGCGCCTGCGCCTCGGTGCGCGCGGTGCGGTTCGGCGGCTGCTTCAGGCCGAGCTCGTGCAGCAGCTTCTGGAAGCGCTCGCGATCCTCGGCGACGTCGATCGACTCGGGCGAGGTGCCGACGATCGGCACGCCGTTGGCCTCGAGCGCGAGCGCGAGCTTCAGCGGCGTCTGCCCGCCGTACTGGACGATGACGCCCATCGGCTTCTCGATCGCGACGATCTCGAGCACGTCCTCGAGCGTGAGCGGCTCGAAGTACAGGCGGTCGGACGTGTCGTAGTCGGTCGAGACGGTCTCGGGGTTGCAGTTGACCATGATCGTCTCGTAGCCGTCGTCGCGCAGCGCGAACGCGGCGTGCACGCAGCAGTAGTCGAACTCGATCCCCTGCCCGATCCGGTTCGGCCCGCCCCCGAGCACCATGATCTTTCGCCGATCCGTCGGCTGTGCCTCGTCCTCGTCCTCGTAGGTCGAGTACATGTACGCGGTGTCGGTCGCGAACTCGGCCGCGCAGGTGTCGACGCGCTTGTAGACCGGGCGAACGCCCAGCGCCCACCGGCGCGCGCGCACCGCGTCCGGGTTGGTGTCGAGCAGCCGCGCCAGGCGCCGGTCGGAGAAGCCGCTGGCCTTGAGCCAGCGCAGTTCCTGCTTCGTCAGGTCTTCCAGCCGTCGTCCGGCGAGCTTGCGCTCGGTGGCGACGATCTCCTCGACCTGTGCGAGGAACCAGGGGTCGATGCCCGACTCCTCGTGGACCTCGTCGACGCTCATGCCGACGCGGAACGCGTCGCCGACGTAGAGCACTCGCTCGGGGCCCGGTTCGCCCAGCTCGGTGGCGATCTCGTCGCGATCGGCGCTGCGCTCGTCCAGCCCGTCGATGCCGGTCTCCAGGCCGCGCAGCGCCTTCTGGAAGCTCTCCTGGAACGTGCGGCCGATCGCCATCACCTCGCCGACCGACTTCATCTGCGTGGTGAGCCGCGAATCGGCCTGCGGGAACTTCTCGAACGCGAAGCGCGGGATCTTGGTGACGACGTAGTCGATCGTCGGCTCGAACGCGGCCGGCGTCGCGCCGCCGGTGATGTCGTTGCGCAGCTCGTCCAGCGTGTAGCCGACCGCGAGCTTGGCGGCGATCTTCGCGATCGGAAATCCCGTGGCCTTCGAAGCGAGCGCCGACGACCGCGACACCCGCGGGTTCATCTCGATGACGATCATCCGGCCGTCGCGCGGATTGATCGCGAACTGCACGTTCGAGCCGCCGGTCTCGACGCCGATCTCGCGCAGGATCGCGATCGACGCGTTGCGCATCAGCTGGTATTCGCGGTCGGTCAGCGTCTGCGCCGGAGCCACCGTGATCGAGTCGCCGGTGTGCACGCCCATCGGGTCGAAGTTCTCGATCGAGCAGACGATGATGCAGTTGTCGGCGCGATCGCGCACGACCTCCATCTCGAATTCCTTCCAGCCGATCAGCGACTCCTCGATCAGCAACTCGCTGGTGGGCGACGCCTCGAGGCCGCGCTTGCAGATCGTCTCGAATTCCTCGCCGTTGTAGGCGATGCCGCCGCCGGTGCCGCCCAGCGTGAAGCTCGGCCGGATGATCACCGGGAACCCGATGTTCTTCTGCGCCGCCCAGGCCTCTTCCAGCGAATGTGCGATCGCCGAGCGCGCCGAGCCCAGGCCGATCTTCGTCATCGCGTCCTTGAACTTCAGGCGGTCCTCGGCCTTGTCGATCGCCTCGGGCGAGGCGCCGATCAGCTCGACGCCGTACTTCTTCAGCACGCCGTTGCGGTGCAGGTCGAGCGCGCAGTTCAACGCGGTCTGGCCGCCCATCGTCGGCAGGATCGCGTCGGGCTTTTCCTTCTCGATGATGCGCTCGACGACCTGCCAGGTGATGGGCTCGATGTAGGTGACATCGGCCGTCTCCGGGTCGGTCATGATCGTCGCCGGGTTGCTGTTGACGAGGATGACGCGGAAGCCCTCCTGCCGCAGCGCCTTGCAGGCTTGCGCGCCGGAGTAGTCGAATTCGCAGGCCTGGCCGATGACGATCGGGCCGGCGCCGATGATCAGGATGCTGTGGAGGTCGGTGCGCTTGGGCATGTTGCTGCGGTCATTGAGCGGTTTGCGCGACGGCGGATGCGCGCGCCGAACGCACCGCGTCCATCGACGCGATGAAGCGGTCGAACAGGTAGTGGATGTCCTGCGGGCCCGGGCTCGCCTCGGGGTGCCCCTGGAAGCAGAACGCCGGCCGGTCGGTGCGCGCGAGCCCCTGGATCGAGCCGTCGAACAGCGAGACGTGCGTGACCCTCAGGTTCGCCGGCAACGAAGCCGGATCGACGGCGAACCCGTGGTTCTGGCTGGTGATGTGCACCTGGCCGGTGTCGAGGTTGCGCACCGGGTGGTTCGCGCCGTGGTGGCCGAACTTCATCTTCATCGTCCGCGCCCCGGAGGCGAGCCCCAGGATCTGGTGGCCGAGGCAGATGCCGAAGGTCGGCAGCCCGCCGTCGACCAGTTCGCGGACCGCCGCGATCGCGTAGTCGCAGGGCTCGGGATCGCCGGGGCCGTTCGACAGGAAGATGCCGTCGGGACGCTGCGCGAGCGCGTCGGCGGCGCTCGCCTGCGCCGGCAGCACGATCAGTTCGCAACCGCGATCGGCCAGCAGCCGCAGGATGTTGCGCTTGACGCCGTAGTCGTAGACGACGACGCGGAAGCGCCGCGCCGACTGCGAGACGAACCCGGCGCCGAGGCGCCACGAGCCTTCGGTCCAGTGGTACGGCTCGCGGGTCGAGACCACCCTGGCGAGGTCCATCCCGGCCAGGCCGGGGAACGCGCGCGCCGCCTCGATCGCCGCATGCTCGTCGATCACCTCGCCGGGCCGCGCGGCGGCGACGAGGCAGCCGTTCTGCGCGCCGCGGTCGCGCAGCAGCCGGGTGAGCTTGCGCGTGTCGATGCCGGCGATCGCCGGCACGCCTTCGCGCTGCAGGTACCCGGTCAGCGACTCGACGCTGCGCCAGTTCGACAGCCTTGCCGGCACGTCCTTCACGACCAGGCCGGCCGCCTGGATCTTCGCCGCCTCGACGTCCTCGGGATTGACGCCGTAGTTGCCTATGTGAGGGTAGGTGAGCGTGACGATCTGCCGGCAGTAGCTGGGATCGGTGAGGATCTCCTGGTAGCCGGTCATCGCGGTGTTGAAGACCACCTCGCCCACCGAGCGCAGCGCGGCGCCGAACGAACGGCCCCGGAACACGGTGCCGTCGGCCAGTGCCAGCACGGCGGGAGCGAATTCAGGAATGAGGCCCGCGCCGTCAGGGGTGCGGGCGGACTCGGCGTGCGGTTCGGGTGACAACGGCAACTCCTGGGGAAGTCACCGGAGCACCCCGCGCCGACGCGCCCGGACCTGATCGAGGGTCCTGATCGGGCCCGCGCCCGCCGCGACGGCGTCGCGCGAACACGGGGTCGGCAGAGTGTGACGGGGCTGGCAGGCGCTAACCGGTGAGCATTGGCGAAACCTGTGAATGATAGCACTTCGCCGAAGCCCCTCCGCTGCGGCCGGGAAGGCGCGCACGGCCGCAGCGACGACGGGAACCGCGTCCGGAAACGGCAACGGCCACCGCGAGGTGGCCGTTGCTCGTCTGCGAAACCGGTCGCGCGCGCGCAACCGGTCGCTGCTCGCGTCGCGCGCCTATTTCGCGCGGCGACGCAGGCCGAGGCCGACCATGCCGGCGCCGAGCAGCGCCAGCGAGCCGGGCAGCGGCACCTGGCCGGTGCCACCGCCGGTGCCGTCGTCGCCGCCGCCACCCGCCACCGTGCCGAAGCCGTCGAGGTAGACGTAGCCGGCATGGCCGCCGTACGGGCAGTCGGAGGCCAGCAGGATGATCGAGTAGTTGCCGCCCTGCGCGACGCTCAGGCTCACGTCCTGCCACGGCGTCCAGTACCACGAGCCGGTCTGGTTGAAGATGCTGCCGTTGGTGGCCGAGTTGTAGACCGCGCTGTAGAGGATCGCGCCCGAGTCGTCGTCGCGGACCCGCAGGATGAAGTTGTCCGAGTCGGTCGCTCCGTGCGAGGACTCGAGCACCGCCGCCCACGAGAAGTTGATCGACGTGCCGTCGTAGTTGGTGACGCTCTGCGAGATCGTCGAGATCGAGTTGTTGTTGTTGCTGTCGTTGACACGCACCGAGTGGTCGCCGTAGCGCACCATCGACAGGTTCGTGCCGCCGGCGATCGGGTCGTAGCCCGCGCTGGTGATCGTGTTCGTGATGTACGACGCGTTGTACGAGGAGCCGCCGGGCTGGTACGCCGCCGGGTCGATGGCGCCTCCGGTCCAGTAGCCCCCGCCCTGCGTCCATCCGCTCAGGTCGCCGCTCTCGAATCCGCCGTTGACGAAACTCGCGGCGAACGCCGGTGACGTCGCTGCGGCCGCGATCGCAGCTGCCATAAGTGCCTTCTTCATGCTCATCTCCCTGTTGCCCATCGTTGGTGTTGCATCCTCGAACCGGGTTTCCCCGAACAAGGAGCAAGCAATTCGGATGCCAGCCTGTTCTGCACCTGCAAGCCATTGATTCGACTGATGGAAAATCCGGCCAGCTAGGCGTTCGCCACGACGATGTAAGAATATCCGACATGCAGGATTTCACGCTGTCGCCTGTCGACGCAGCCCTCAACGCTCAGGAAACGACTGCCGGCCCGCGATGACCTGCCGCAACCGCGCCGGTCCGCGCTCGTCGTCCCAGCCGACGATGCTCGAACCGTCGGCGAACACGACGATCGGCGTGGCCAGGCGTCCGCGCCCCAGGAAGAACCCGATGTCGACCATCGTGTCGTGCGGATAGCGGCACCCCTCGCGCGCCGGCCCGCCGCCGGCAGCGGGTCCTTCGCCCATCGCCGCACGCCATGCGCCTGCCGGATCGGCCGAGCAGTACACCTGCGCCGAGCGCCGGAACCCGTCCGCCGACAACCCGACCGGTACCAGGTACACCGACGCACCCGCTTCTTCCAGCGAACGCTCGAGCTTGCGGCAGAAGGGGCAATCCGGCGCCGACCAGATCACCGCGACGAACGGCGTGCGTCGCTTCACCTTGACCAGTCGCTCGAGCGGCAGCGCCTGGACCCGCTCGCGCTGCCAGCGCAGCAGCCCTTCGGCGCTTCCCTCGGCCGCGTCCGACGTCGACCAACCGGGCGAGCGCACGTTCGCCGTCCACTTCATGTCGTCGCGGAAATAGGCGCTGGGGCGGCCCGGCGCGTCGGAACGCAACGCGTAGTAGCGCGGAAACACCGTCGGCTCGATGCGGAATCCGGGACGCAGCGCCATGCCCGTCTCGCGCTCGAAGGTCGCGCGCGCCGCGGCCACGTCGGCCTTCCACGCCGGCGCCGCCTCGTCGGGCGCCGCAATCGCCGCCGCCGCGAACGCCAGGCAGGCGATGCCGCCCGACAACCATTTCCGAATGCCTGCCTTCATCGTCGTCTCCCGGTTCGATCCGGCATGGCCGCCTGCCGAAGTCCTCGCGGCCGCCCCTACATCTTCTCGGTCTCGCCCTGCCGCGGCTGCCATTTCATCAACCGCTTCTCGATGACGCCGACCAGCGCGTCGAGCAGCAGCGCGAACGCGGTCAGCACGACGATGCCCGCGAACACGGTGTTGATGTCGAAGGTGCCCTCGGCCTGAAGGATCAGGTAGCCGACGCCGCGCGCCGAGCCGAGGTACTCGCCGACCACCGCGCCGACGAAGGCGAGCCCCACCGAAGTGTGCAGGCTCGAGAACACCCAGCTGGTCGCACTCGGAAGGTAGACGTGCCGCAGCAGCTGCCGATTCGTCGCGCCGAGCATCCGCGCGTTGGCGAGCACGTTGGGGCTCACCTCGCGCACGCCCTGGTAGACGTTGAAGAACACGATGAAGAACACCAGCGTGA
>OEIU01000444.1_pt1 | contig 38852 bp, 42 predicted proteins | sample 1539221 | NCBI WGS metagenome assembly OEIU01 (sample SAMN03792071, study PRJEB22550) | activated sludge metagenome | feature: wastewater treatment plant; material: activated sludge; isolation source: Wastewater treatment plant of a petroleum refinery complex | place: Argentina: Zarate | collected...
AGATCGTCGACGAGACCGGCGACGAGCAACTGGCCTGGTTTCCGGAGTCGCACCGCTTCCAGATCCCAGAAGACTGCCACTGGAACGACGTTCGCACCAAGGCCAGCAATGTCGGGACGGCCCTTCAGCGCGCGATGCGCGAAATTGAGAAAGCCAACCCCGACACCCTGTACGGCGTGTTCGGCGATGCCCAGTGGTCGAACAAGGATCGGCTGTCTGATGCCTTGCTCAAGGACCTGATCGAGCACTTCTCCAAGCTGCCGTTTGGCAACAAGAACGTCAACTCGGATCTGCTTGGCGACGCCTACGAATACCTGATCAAGAAGTTCGCCGACGCCACCAACAAGAAGGCCGGGGAGTTCTACACCCCGCGCAGCGTCGTGCGGCTAATGATCGACATGCTCGATCCCAAAGAAGCCGAGACCATCTACGACCCGGCCTGTGGTACCGGCGGCATGTTGCTGGCCGCCGTGCAGCACGTGAAGGAACAGCATGGCGACGTGAAGCGGCTGTGGGGCAAGCTGTACGGACAAGAGAAAAACCTCACCACCTCATCCATCGCGCGGATGAACCTGTTCCTTCACGGCATTGAAGATTTCCAGGTGGTGCGTGGCGACACCCTGCGTAACCCGGCCTTCTTTGAGGTCGACCGACTGGCCACATTCGACTGCGTGATCGCCAACCCCCCGTTCTCGCTGGAAAAGTGGGGCGAGGACCTGTGGCTGAACGATCCCTTTGGTCGCAACTTTGCCGGCCTGCCGCCCTCATCCAGCGGTGACTTTGCCTGGGTGCAGCACATGGTCAAGTCGATGGCCGACGTCAGCGGCCGCATGGCCGTGGTGCTGCCCCAGGGCGCCCTGTTCCGCAAAGGTGTGGAAGGCAGCATCCGCCAGAAACTGCTGGAGATGGATCTGGTCGAGGCCGTGATCGGGTTGGCGCCCAACCTGTTTTACGGCACCGGCCTGGCCGCGTGCATCTTGGTCTTGCGCAAGCGCAAGCCGGCCAAGCACAAGAAGAAGGTGCTGATCGCCGATGCGTCACGCCTGTTCCGCCGGGGTCGTGCGCAAAACTATCTGGAGCCCGAGCACGCCACCGAAATCCTCGGCTGGTATCGCGGCTTTGCCGATGTGCAGGACGCTGTCCGCGTGGTCAGCCTCGACGAGATCAAAGCCGAGGACTGGACGCTGAACATTTCGCGCTATGTCCTGCCGCCATTGCAAGAAGACATCCCACAGCTGCCCGATGCGATTGCGGCATTCAAGGACGCACTCACCCGCTGCCGTGAAGCCGAAGAGCGGCTTGCGCAGGTCATGACTGAAGGGGGATGGTTGCAATGAGTTCGGACCGCCCATTCAAAGACAACAAGATCTTTACTGAAGAACTGGCTAATGCTGCGCGCGCTCGACTGAAGGAAAAGTTTGCCCAGATGGAACAAGAGAAAGCTCGTAGCACCAAACGCATCAGCCAACAAGAACTCGAAAGCTACCTCTGGGGCGCCGCCGTGCTGCTTCGCGGCCTCATCGACGCCGGCGACTACAAGCAGTTCATCTTCCCGCTGCTGTTCTACAAGCGCGTGTCGGATGTGTGGGAGGAGGAATACCAGGCTGCCCTGGCTAACTCGAAGGGCGACCTCTCCTATGCCCAGTTCGCGGAGAACCACCGCTTCCAGATTCCCCAAGGCGCTCACTGGAACGATGTTCGCCAGGCACCCAAGAACGTAGGCGCAGCCATTCAGAAAGCCATGCGCGCTATCGAGACCGCCAACCCGGATCTTCTCGATGGCATCTTCGGCGATGCACCCTGGACCAACCGCGAGCGCCTGCCAGATGAAACGCTGAAAAACCTCATCGAGCACTTCTCCACCCAGACGCTGTCGGTGGCCAACGTCCCCGAGGACGAGTTGGGCAACGCCTACGAATATCTGATCAAGAAGTTCGCGGACGATTCCGGCCACACGGCGGCCGAGTTCTACACCAACCGCACCGTTGTGCACCTGATGACGCAACTCCTGGCGCCACAGGCAGGCGAGTCGATCTACGACCCCACGTGCGGCACCGGCGGCATGCTGATTTCAGCGCTGGACGAAGTGAAGCGCTCGGGCGGCGAGTACCGCACGCTCAAGCTCTACGGGCAGGAGCGCAACCTCATCACCTCGTCCATCGCCCGCATGAACCTGTTCCTGCACGGCGTGGAGGACTTCGAGATCATCCGCGGCGACACCTTGGCTGACCCCAAGCACATCGAGGGCGACCGCCTGCGCCAGTTCGACGTGATCCTGGCCAACCCGCCGTACTCCATCAAGCAGTGGAACCGCGAGGCCTGGAGCAGCGACAAGTGGGGCCGCAACTCCCTGGGTACGCCGCCGCAGGGCCGGGCCGACTACGCCTTCCAGCAGCACATCCTGACCAGCCTCACCGCCAAGGGGCGTAGTGCCGTGCTTTGGCCGCACGGCGTGCTGTTCCGTAACGAAGAACAGGCCATGCGCGCCAAGATGGTCGAGCAAGACTGGGTGGAGGCGGTCATCGGCTTGGGCCCCAACCTGTTCTACAACTCCCCGATGGAGTCGTGCATCGTCATCTGCAACCGCAAGAAAACGGCTGCGCGCAAGGGTAAGGTGATCTTCATCGACGCGGTGAACGAGGTGACCCGCGAGCGAGCGCAGAGTTTTCTGAAGCCCGAGCATCAACAGCGCATCCTGACCGCCTACAAGACCTTTGCGGACGTGCCCGGTTTCGCCAAGGTGGCCACTCTGGCCGAAATCGGCGCCAATGCCGGCAACCTGTCGATCCCGCTGTACGTGAAGCGCATTGCCGCCGCCATCGCCACCGACAGCAATGGTGACGCGGTATCGCTGCGCTCAGCCTGGGATCAATGGCAAACCGATGGCCGTGCCTTCTGGCAACAGATGGACGCGCTGGTGGAAACGCTGGATGGACTGATTACGGAGGACATCGAGCGTGTCTGACAAGAACAATAAAACCCTGAAGCCCGGCTGGCGTCGGGTGAAATTCGGCGACGTGGTGCGCCTCTCGAAAGCCCGCAGCCAAGATCCGTTGGCCGATGGCATTGAACGCTACGTCGGTCTGGAACATCTCGAGCCAGGTGATTTGCGTATCCGCAGCTGGGGCAGCGTCGCTGACGGCGTGACCTTCACCAGCGTGTTTCAACCTGGCCAGGTGCTGTTCGGCAAGCGACGCGCTTACCAGCGCAAGGTGGCTGTGGCGGATTTCTCTGGGGTGTGTTCCGGGGACATCTACGTGCTGGAGACCAAGGATGCGCAGGTCTTGCTGCCGGAGCTGCTGCCATTCATTTGCCAGACCGATGCCTTCTTCGATCACGCTGTTGGCACGTCGGCGGGGTCTCTGAGCCCTCGTACAAACTGGACGAGTTTGGCGGAGTTTGAGTTTCCCCTTGCTCCTATAAACGAACAGAAGCGCCTTGTTGATCTGCTTCGAGCAGTCGAGCGAACCGGTGAGTTGCATCAGGAAGTTGGCGGATTTGCCGATCAGCTTGTTCGCGCATTACTTGCTGACGTACTGAGTCGAGAATGGCCAGTTGTCGACCTTGGCTCAGTCGTTCAGGGGACCCAGTACGGCCTCTCAATCAACGCCGGATCGGACGGTCAATATCCGATGCTGCGAATGATGAATATCGAAGATGGGCTCTGCGTCGAAAATGACATCAAGTATGTAGACCTCAGCGAGAAAGACTTCGAAGCCTATCGGCTGGTCGACGGCGATGTGCTTTTCAACCGGACAAACAGCTATGAGCTGGTTGGCCGAACAGGGGTGTACGAGCTTGAGGGCGATCACGTCTTTGCTTCGTACCTTGTACGGATCAAGACTATCCCTGAAAAGCTGGAACCGAAGTTCCTCACGCTTTACCTGAACTCTGATTTCGGGCGTCGACAAGTTCTTGCATATGCAACGAAAGCGGTAAGTCAGGCGAACGTGAACGCCAGTAACTTACTCCGTGTTCGTCTGCCTTTGCCGCCCTTGGAGGTGCAGAAGCAGCTGCTGGAGGAGATTGCGTGCGCGAAGTCCGCGGAAAGAGCAGCGATGGTGCGCCGCTCTTCCGCAGAGGAGATGAAGAAGCAGTTGCTGGCAGAAATTGCGGGGGACGCAGAGTGAGCTCTTTCAACGAATCCAACACCGTCGAAGCCTACGTCCGCGATCTGCTCGCCGGCCCAGTCAAGGCTGTCCCGGCCAACACCGCCCAGGAACCTCAAGCCAGCTACGGTCCCAGCCCCAAAGGCATCGGCTGGCGCTACGCTGCTCCGTCTGAGGTGCCGCGCCAGATCCAGGAAGTGCTGGTCGAACCCTGGCTGCGCGATGCACTGATCCGCCTAAACCCCGAGATTGCCGCCCAGCCCGACCGCGCCGACGAGGTGCTCTACAAGCTGCGCGCCATCGTGCTGTCGGTGCGATCGGATGGCCTGATCCGCGCGAACGAGGAAATGACCGCCTGGATGCGCGGTGAGCGCTCGATGCCCTTCGGCCCCAACAACGAGCATGTGCCGGTGCGGCTGATCGACCTGGATGATCTGGCGCAGAACCAGTACATCGTCACCCAGCAGTTCATCTACCGCGCAGGCCCCACCGAGCGCCGTGCCGATCTGGTGTTGTTGGTCAACGGGCTGCCGTTGGTGCTGATCGAGGCCAAGACGCCAGTCAAGAAGTGCATCAGCTGGGTCGATGGCGCGGTGCAGGTGCACGACGACTACGAGAAGTTCGTGCCGGAGCTCTTCGTCTGCAACGTGTTCTCGGTGGCGACCGAAGGCAAGGCTTACCACTACGGGTCCATCGGCCTGCCGGTCAAGGATTGGGGGCCGTGGCATCTGGATGGCGACGGTGACGATGGTCAGCACCACCCGCTGAAGTCGCTCAAGCTGTCCGCTGAAAGCATGTTGCGCCCACATGTGGTGCTGGACATTCTCGGCAGCTTCACCCTGTTCGCCACCAACAAGAAAAAGCAGCGCATCAAGATCATCTGCCGCTACCAGCAGTTTGAAGCGGCCAACAAGATCGTCGAGCGCGTGCTGGCGGGCTACCCCAGGAAGGGCTTGATCTGGCACTTCCAGGGCTCGGGCAAATCTCTGCTGATGGTCTTTGCCGCGCAGAAGCTGCGCATGCATGCCGGCCTGAAGAATCCCACCGTGCTGATCGTGGTGGATCGGATCGATCTTGATAGCCAGATCACCGGTACCTTCACCGGAGCGGACATTCCCAACCTGGAAAAGGCGGATACCCGCGAGAAGCTGCAGCAGCTGCTGGCTCAGGACGTGCGCAAGATCATCATCACCACGATCTTCAAGTTCGGCGAGGCCACAGGCAGCCTGAACGACCGCAGCAATATCATCGCCTTGGTGGACGAAGCCCACCGTACGCAAGAAGGCGATTTGGGCCGCAAGATGCGTGAGGCCCTGCCCAACGCGTTTCTGTTCGGCCTGACCGGTACGCCTATCAACCGTGCCGACCGCAACACCTTCTACGCCTTTGGTGCCGACGAGGACGAGAAAGGCTACATGAGCCGGTACGGCTTTGAGGAGTCGATCCGCGACGGTGCCACGCTAAAACTGCACTTCGAACCGCGTTTGATCGATCTGCACATCGACAAGGCTGCCCTGGACGCCGCCTACAAAGACCTGACCGGCGGCCTGTCGGATCTCGACAAGGACAACCTCGCGAAGACCGCCGCCAAGATGGCCGTGCTGGTCAAGACGCCCGAGCGCATCCGCAAGGTGTGCGAGGACATCGTCGAGCACTTCCAGACCAAGGTGGAGCCCAATGGCTTCAAGGGCCAGATCGTCACCTTCGACCGGGAGTCCTGCCTGCTGTTCAAGGCCGAGCTGGACAAGCTGCTGCCGCCCGAGGCTACAGACATCGTGATGTCGGTGCAGGCGTCCGACAAGAAGGAGCATCCAGAGTACGCGGCCTACGACCGTTCACGCGATGAGGAAGAGCGGCTGCTCGATCGCTTCCGCGACCCGGCCGACCCTCTGAAGCTGATCATCGTCACGGCCAAGCTGCTGACCGGCTTTGATGCGCCGATCTTGCAGGCCATGTACCTGGACAAGCCGCTGCGCGACCACACGCTGTTGCAGGCCATCTGCCGGGTGAACCGCACTTACTCCGAGCAGAAGACCCACGGCCTGATCGTCGACTACCTCGGCATCTTCGATGACGTGGCAGCAGCGCTGGAGTTCGACGACCAGAGCGTCAAGCAGGTGGTCAGCAACATCCAGGAGCTGAAGGACAAGCTGCCCGAAGCGATGCAGAAGTGCCTGGCCTTCTTCGCCGGCTGCGACCGTAGCTTGCAGGGCTATGAGGGCCTGATCGCCGCGCAGCAGTGCCTGCCCAACAACGAGGTGCGAGACAACTTTGCTGCTGAGTACAGCGTGCTCAACAAGATCTGGGAGGCGCTGTCACCGGACACCGTTCTGGGCCCCTTCGAAAAGGACTACAAGTGGTTGTCGCAGGTGTACCAGTCGGTGCAGCCCTCCAGTGGCCACGGCAAGCTGATCTGGCACTCGCTGGGCGCCAAGACCATCGAGCTGATCCACCAGAACGTGCATGTGGACGCCGTGCGGGATGACCTCGACACCCTGGTGCTGGACGCTGATCTGCTGGAGGCCGTGCTGTCGAACCCCGACCCGAAGAAGGCCAAGGAGATCGAGATCAAGCTCAAGCGCCGGCTGCGCGGGCACGGTGGCAACCCCAAGTTCAAGAAGCTGTCGGAACGGCTCGATGCGCTGAAGGACCGCTTCGAGTCCGGTCAGATCAACAGCGTCGAGTTTCTGAAGCAGCTGCTGGAGATCGCCAAGGAGACCCTGCAAGCCGAGAAGGAGGTCCCGCCCGAAGAGGACGAGGATCGCGGCAAGGCGGCGCTCACCGAACTATTCAACGAGGTCAAGACGGCCGAGACGCCCATCATGGTCGAACGCGTGGTCGCGGACATCGACGAGATTGTGCGACTGGTCCGTTTCCCGGGCTGGCAAGGCACGCAGGCCGGTGAGCGTGAAGTCAAGAAGGCCCTGCGCAAAGCCCTCTTCAAATACAAGCTACATGCGGATGAAGAGCTGTTCGAGAAGGCCTACAGCTACATCCGGCAGTATTACTAAAGGGGGCGGGGGATGACCACTCAGACGATAGATAGTGCACCGCATGCAACCTGGTTTGTCGGCGCCAGCTACGGCGGTACCGATGATCAGATGCCGCGATTTCTTGCAGAAGGAATTTGGGAGAACGGCTACGACGACAAGCTCCTCGATGTGGTGCGTTCCATGCGCCCGGGAGAGCGGATCGCCATCAAGTCGTCTTACACGCGAAAGCACGGTCTGCCTTTCGATAGCCGAGGCCGAGCGGTTTCGGTTATGGGCATCAAGGCGGTCGGCACGATCACCGAAAACCTGAACGACGGGAAGCGGGTGAAGGTGGACTGGGCCAAGGTCGAGCCGGTACGGGAGTGGTACTTCTACACTCACCGAGCAACGATCTGGCGTGTGCTGCCCGGCGAATGGATGAACGATGCGCTGATTGCATTTGCGTTTGACGGCAAGCCGCAGGATGTGGATCGCTTTCGCAACGAGCCCTTTTGGCGGGAGCGTTACGGCACGACTTCGCCAGAAAAGCAGCGCTTCGAGTGGACGGACTTCTACGAGGCAGTGGCCGAAAAGCTGCTGGCCCACGCAGACGATCGAACGCCGCTCATCGAGGGCATCCACGAGATCGCGTCCCGGGTGCCGGGTCTGACCTATCTCCAGGATAAGTTTCCTGATGGAACCAGTGGTCCGCTGCGGGACATTTGCCCGTTCACCACGATGGGCACCTTTAACCGGTCCATGACCGATGCCAACCGCAAGACCATCGCGGGCGAACTTGCCAAGTTGCTGGGTGTGACGGTGCCGGTCCCACCTTCATTCGAAGGCATCCCTGTTCTCAACAACCAACGTTCCTGGTTTTTCGCCTATGCCGACAAGCGTGGTGCGGGCGACATCGACGCGCTATGGAAGGTATTCGTTGCCGCGAGCAAGATGGTCGATGGCGACCAGTTGGACACTCGCGATGCATTCATCCGGGCTTATGACGAGGCAACTCAAGTATGGGGTGTCGCTTGGAACCTTTCGACAGGTCTCTATTGGGCGCATCCGTGGGAATTCCTGACCCTGGATAGCCAGTCGCGCCACTACATCAACAAGCGGCTCGGCCTGAATGTCGCCATCAGTGGTCAGCAAGGCCCATGTGATGGTCGGGCCTATCTGAAGCTGCTGGACGATTTGCGTTCGCGCTTCGGCGAAGACGGCTATCCGGTCCACAGTTTCCCGGACTTGTCGCTTGCGTCCTGGATGTACAAAGATCCGGTTGACGAGCCTGTGCCGGCTGGCGATATCGGTACCAATGCCGGAGCAGAACAGGAAACTGAAGGTGAAGTTCGCGAAGCCTTTCAGGTGGCAGCGCCAATCGTTCCCTACTCGGTGGAGGACATCCTCAAGGACGGCTGTTTCCTGGAGCGGGCCGAGATTGACCGCTTGCTCGATCGTCTGCGCACAAAAAAGAACCTCATCCTTCAGGGGCCTCCGGGCACGGGCAAGACCTGGCTAGCCAAACGGCTCGCGTTCGCGCTGATGGGGCAGAAGGACGACAGCAAGGTCCGCGCAGTGCAGTTCCACCCCAACCTGTCCTACGAGGACTTTGTTCGAGGATGGCGCCCCACTGGCGAAGGCAAGTTGTCGCTGGCGGACGGTGTCTTCATGGAAGCCATCAAGGCTGCATCGAAGGAGCCTTCGTCGAAGTTTGTCGTGGTGATCGAGGAGATCAACCGTGGAAACCCGGCGCAGATCTTCGGCGAGTTGCTGACGCTGCTTGAGGCGGGCAAACGGACGCCCAACGAAGCGCTGGAACTCTGTTATCCGGATGCGGACGGCAAACGACGTCCCGTCCATATTCCCGAGAATCTTTATGTGGTCGGCACCATGAATATCGCCGACCGATCACTTGCACTGGTCGATCTGGCATTGCGTCGCCGATTTGCTTTCGTTGGGCTGGCGCCAAGACTGGGCGAGGTTTGGCGGGAGTGGGTGGTCAAGCAGTGTGCTGTCGATCCGGGCTTGGTCGCGGATATCGAGCGCCGTATCGCCGAGCTGAACGACCAGATCGCGGCGGATGCGCGCCTTGGCAAGCAATTCCGGATTGGTCACAGCTATGTGACACCCTCACATCGACTGGAGGCGGGTGACACGAAGAAGTGGTTCCAGCAGGTCGTGGAGACGGAGATCGGCCCGTTGCTGGATGAATACTGGTTCGACGCGCCCGACGAAGCACAAAAGGCGATTGCACGGCTGACGCAGGGCTGGTGATGACCGCCGTCGCAGAACAGGTGGAAAGTGCATCCATGAGCCCTGAGGGTTTCATCGGACGCATTCCGGTGCGCAACCTCTGGCTGCTGATGCTCTACGCCTCTGACCTGTTCCGCACTCGCGGCATCGGCAAGATCGGCTTGGAAGACAACCCGGACGATCTACCGGATCTAGTCGCGGAGATCCTTGCCCACGCGGTTGAGGTGCGACAGCGTCGCCGCTTGAGTCTTGGATATCGATCTCGTGACGCAGTAATCAATCGCGTGCGTGGCCGGATCGACGTGTTGACCACCGAACGCCATCAGTTGATGGATAGAGGCCTGGTGGCGTGCCGGTTCGACGAACTCACCATCGACACCCCACGCAATCGTTTCGTCCGGGCAGCCTTGGAGTCCATCTCCAGGATCGTTCAGAGGAAGGACGTTGCCCATCGGTGCCGCGCACTTGCGGGTGGCATGAAGGCAATGGGTGTATCAGGGGACGCACCGACCCGCGCCCAAATGAGCACCGATCGTTTCGGCCGTAACGATGCGGACGACCGGTTCATGGTGGCAGCCGCAAAGCTGGCGTTCGACCTAGTGCTACCTACGGAGGCGTCGGGTGCGAATGTGCTCTCTCTGCCGGACAGAGAAGCGACGTGGGTACGCCGTTTGTTCGAGCGGGCGGTGGGCGGCTTCTACGAAGTCGTATTGAGTCCGCAGGGCTGGCGGGTGCTATGCGGCGGGACGATGGGCTGGCAGATCGAGCAGAAGACGGCGGGGATCGACAAGATCCTGCCGACGATGCGAACTGATGTCGTGCTCGACCACCCGTCATCCGGGCAGAGGATCGTCATCGATACCAAGTTCACCTCGATTGTGACGAGCGGTTGGTACCGTGAGGAAACCCTGCGCAGCGGATACGTGTACCAGATCTACGCCTATCTGCGCTCCCAGGTTGGGTGCGGCGATGCGCTTGCAGATCACGCGAGTGGATTGTTGTTGCATCCCGCGATCGGCCAGATGGTCGACGAGACAGTGCTGATCCAGGGGCATCGCATTCGTTTTGCCACCGTGGATCTGACTGCGTCGACGGCGGATATTCGATCGCAACTGCTGCGATTCTTTGACCCGATCCAGTCAGTGACAGGCCAGTGAAGAGCATGGATCGAATCTACATCGACACCTGGGCAAACATCAGCGCTGACGGTTGGAGCTCCCTCCTTCTGGGCAACGGCGCCAGCATCGCCATCCACAAGGAGTTCGCATACCCAACACTCCATGGCATTGCTGATGCAAAAGGACTGCTCGCCACTACTGCCCCAATATTCGAGAAGCTCGGGACAACCGACTTCGAGCATGTTCTGCTCGCGTGCTGGTATGCCGAGCATGTCAACGGGGCATTGGGGACGCCGTCGGCCGCCATCTCCGCAGCCTATGAGGAGGTTCGCACAGCGCTGATCGAGGCCGTGCACAGCGTGCATCCGGTGCATGCCGATGTTGCCACCGACCTACAGCGGGTCGGTGCGTTTGCAAGCGCGTTCCCCACGGTCGTCAGCCTGAACTACGACCTCACCTTGTACTGGGCCATGCTGCTGTTCAACGCGGCGCACGGAAGTTGGTTCAAAGACGCATTCCACGACGGGGAATTTCAGGCGGATTGGGAATATCTGCGGCGACCCTATGGGCACGCTGCAGGAGCAACATTAGTTTTCTACCCTCACGGCAGTCTTGCGGTTGCTCGTGACTACCTTGGTGATGAGACAAAGCTTTCTGTAGGCGCGGGAGGCGCAGGTGACTTGCTTGGCACCATAACCCGGAGGTGGGCGTCCGGGCACTATGTGCCCGTGTTTGTTAGCGAGGGAACCAGTCATCAGAAGGTTGCTGCGATTCGCCGAAGTCACTACCTGACGAACGTATATGAAGAGGTGCTGCCCGCCCTTGGAGAGAGCCTGGTCGTATATGGCTGGAGCTTTGACGAGCGAGACCAACACGTGCTCGACGCCATCGCATCGAGTCCGCCAAAGCGAATGGCCGTCTCGGTTTTCACTGGTCAGCCAGTTGGAGATCAGCAGACGTTCTGCCACCAAGTGCTTAAGGCTGCTGGCCGGTCCTTGCCTGACACAGAAGTGATGTTCTTCGATTCGCGAAGCCCTGGATGCTGGAACAATCCATGATGCTGTGCTGAACCCTACTGCTCGCTGGCAACCTTCATCTCCCTGACCCACGTTTGCAACGCCCTTAGCTGCTCGGCGTTCTCGTGGCAGGTCTGGTAGTTGGCGGCAAAGGTTCCGGCGACAGTAGAGAGCGCAATGCCTGCGGCGGCCGCATCAGCATCTCGGGCGGGCTCGGGCAGTTCACCGGCGGCGGCAGCGTCGTGCAGGCGCACAAAGCCACGGTTGATAGTGCAAGCAGCATCGGCTTGAACGGGCACATAGACGGGGACCTCCTTGATGATGGTGTCGCCCTTCTCGCGGACGATGCGGACGCGATCGACGTACTGCGTAACGACCTTGACGGTGGCTTGCGCCTGCCGTTCGCGGACGGCGGCGGCTTGCAGGGCTTGTTGCTGGATGGCGGCATCCCATTGCGCTTGAACGTGGCTCGCCCCCTTGATCCAGCCAAAGCCAACCAGGGCGACGCCGAGCGCCGCGAGGGCCAGCAGCCGGTACGGCCACGGAATCACGCTCACGACGCCCCCCCGATGCACTGCCGATATTCGGCTTCTCGCCGTGTGGCCAACCCGCCGCACAGCCGTGCGTTGGCAGGCAGCGCGCAGTCCTTGCCCTGGAAGAAGCGCCAGCGCAGCAGCTCGGCACAGGCTCCCGCGTAGTCCTCGGCGTTGAGTTTCCTGACCAGCGTGGACTGGCAGAACGCGCGGCTGCCGACGTTGTAGGAAAAGCTCACCAGCGCGTCGTACTCGTGCTGGGCCAGGGGCACGGTCACGCATTGTTTGAGCGCCCCCTCAAACTGCTGCACATCGGTGAGCGCCCGAGCCAGCGCCTTCGGCGGCGTGGTGGTGTCGCCCAGCTTCACCCCGGTGGTGGTGCCGAAACCAATGGTCGGCACATCGCCCTTGACGGGGATCACTGCGCGGTCGGTGTAGCCCTCGTGCAGTACGATGCCGACCAGGGCGGCGGCGGACAGCGTCAGTCCAGCTACCGTGCTGCGCATCACTGGTGATGGTGGCCGGGTCATCGGTGCATCTCCGGCTGTGCCACGATACGAGCCACGGTCGCGCCGATGCTAGCGGCAAAGGCCAGCAGCACGAACACGCCGCGCGGCAGTATGTCCCCGAACAGCGGCACCACCACCTCCGCCGCCGTGAAAGCAGCGGCCAGCAGGGAGAAGCGAATGCTCCAGGCCCGTCGCAACACGCGCCGCCAGTCGTCCAAAAGGCAGATCTTCGGCTTGGAGGTCATTGCACGCCACCCATCAGCTTCAACTTGATGGCGGCCCCCACCAGCAGTGCGGCCAGGATGCCGGCGGTCACGACCTTGGTGGTGGTCTGCCACGCCGTTCGGCCGGCATCGCGCCACGCCTCCAGCAGATCGCGCAGTTCACGGATGTCCTTCGCGGCACTGCCGTTCTCGAGCCCGAGATGGGCGAGGCAACGCTCGGCTCCGCGTTCGGCGGCACGGTCGAGCAGTTCGTCGAAGTCCTCGCGGCGCAGCAGGAGCATGTTTTCCACGAGGGCGGCGGGTTGTTGTTCGGGTTCGGTCATTGCGGGTCTCCAGAAATGCGAAACCCGCCTCGTGGGCGGGTTTCTGGTGGGTACGAAGATGGGAAATCAGATGGCGACGCCTGCGCTCCAGCCGGTGGACTTGTAGGCCGAGAGCTTGGCCTCGTCCTCGATGTAGCAAAGCCAGCCGATCTTGGGCGCGTGGTACTCCCAGGCATCGTCGATGCGCACGGCGATCTGGTTGGTTTTTCCCGCCCACACACCCGTGGCAGCCGCAGGAATGAGGTAGCGGTCGCCGTTGGCGGGGCTGGCCGGTGGCGTGGTCAGGTCGCGGTCTTTCACGGACAGGCCGACCACAGCGCCGAGGCGCTTGAGGTTGGCGTCCATGCCGGTGTCCCAGCCGCTCTCGCCAAGCGTCCAGCCGTAGTTGAGCCCAAGGTTCGGGTCGATTGATGACATGGTCTATCTCCAGAGATTCGATGCTTGGCGAATACGCCGGACTGCTTCCGGGTCGCCGGTGCGATGACTTTGCTGCGGGTGCTGTCGCCAATGCCGCCCGACGATGGGCAGGTACAGCACGCCGCCACGTTTGGCCACGAGCAGGGTCAGCAGCCAATCGGCAAAGTTATTGAGGTCGGTGGTTTCCTTGAGCACGGCTTCCACGGCGGAGCGCCGCATCACGATCAGGCCGTGCACGTGGCTGGCGCTGTTGGCGTGTTGCCAACGGCTGTAGGCCAGACGCCGCACGGCGATGTCGTGGCCGTTCTCGTCGGTCAGCGCTTCGTCGGTGTAGGCCATCACGGCCTGCGGGCAGGCATCTAGCGCATCGGCCAGTTGTGTGAAGGCACTGGCTTCGTACAAATCGTCGGGATCGACAAAGGACACCAGCGCCAGCGTGCCTTGTGCATAGCCTGCCGCGCGTGCCTCACCAATACGGCCCGGAATGCCGGGCAAAACGCGCAACTGGATCGGTGCGTCCTCGAGACTGGCGATGCAGGCATCCCGCCATTCGGCAGGCTCGTTCAGGGTGAGCAGATGAACATCGATGCGCGGCTCCATCACATACCTCCCCAATACTGTCCCCAGCGCAGGCCGTAGCCCGCGCGATCCATGACCCGCACCTGCGGCTGCCAGCTACTCAAACCATCGCGCTCGGCGCTGATCTCCACCGTGATGCGGTCACCCAGCGCACCGGCATCCAGCGCGGCCACTGCTGCCGTCCACAGGTAAGTGGTGCCGAGCAGCCCCGTCTCAGTACGAACCAGCACGTTGCTGCGATTGCGGATGCGCAGCGTGTAGGTCACGCCCAGCTCCGGCCCGATGTCGCCCTCGTCTTGCTGCACGAGGTAGGCGGTCTGCTGCGTGCGGTCGCGATGGGCCCACGCGACGGTGAGGTCACCTCCCACCACGGCAGGCTCGGTCTGGCCATTGAGGCGGATACGACCGGGTGGATACGGCAGAGCCTGCCGACCGGCCAGCACCATCGGCTGCCCATTGGCAGCCAACACAGGATCGCCCTGATCGGTCGACGTGCGTGGAATCGCGCCCACGAAGACCGATTCGCCCGGGGCCCGCTCCGCACCTTCGGATGCCAACCATTCGCCGACACCGATCAACCGAGTCCCCGAGGTATGTGCTTGGGGTGTGGTGTCGAGCACGCCGCGCGCAAGATCGATGGTCGCGTCGGCGGCATCGAAGGCCAGGACGGCAACGGCCTCGGCAATCGCCCCACTCGCATCCACGAGATAGGCGTAGTCGCCCACGGACAGCCTTGCCGGCTGACTGATGGCGGTCACTGGCACACCGACGGCAACAGCCTCACTGGCAGGCAGTGCCACATCGATCGTGAGAAGTGGCGCGTAGTCCTCGCTGGCCACGCTGGCGATATCACTGGCCGAGGCACCGGTGGCGAGCTGCCAATTGAGCTGGCCCGCACCACCCACTGCGGCCAATGCGCCAAGCGCAGCATCGGTGTCGGTCAGGTAGTCCAGTTCGGCTCGTGACAAGGTGCGCGCCAGTTCCCAGTACGGAATTTCCACCGCCAGCACCAACGCGGGCGGCAGCGGCTCCAGGGTTGGCTCGTCGATGATCGGTGGTGGCGGTGCCAGCACCGCGTTATCCAGCCCGAACACATCTTCCATCGCCTCGATGCGCCACTCAGATGACCCCAGTGTGCCGGTGTCGATGCCGGTCACGCGCACCACCATCTGGTCGATGCCCAAGCGCGGCCAGTTGAGCAGGAACACGTCACCGGGCAGCGGCGCGCGTTCCAGCGTGTCGGGTGCCACGGTCAGGCTCATCCGCGCCAGGGGTGAACCCAAAGCACGCAAATCTCGCAGCGCCAGACGCGCGGCCAGAGGGCCATAGTTGACACCTGGGTAGTCGCGGCGCTGATTGATCACGCCGCCTTGCAACTGGATGGCGGCCAGGTTCTCAACCGTGACCGTGGCATCACCGCCGGTTTGCCAGTCGGTGTAGACCACGGTCAGCTCGTTGGGCAGTTCACCCCATTGCGCGCGCTCGAAACGCTCCAGCCGCACGATCTCGTCCGGCCCTAACTGCGGCAGACTGTCGATCCAGTAGTCGTCGCGCAGCAGCTTGAGCTCAAACGTGCCCTGCTCAGGGTCGGTGTAGAGGATGCCGCCGATGTGGTCGATGACCTGACTGATGAAGCTCTCGATGGGCTGCTGGCGCGTCCAGATCAGATTCAGACCAAAGCCTTCGTCCGACAGGGCCCATGCTGCATTCCAGAAGCTCCAGCCGATGCTGTCCTGCGGGTAGCCCATGCCCCAGTGCGGATCGGTCAGGCATTGCACCAGGATGTGGGCTGGGTTCATGCCGACACTGATCTCGCGGCCCTGATTGTTATCCCAGGCACGGACTTCGGCGTTCCACTCCATCCACGGGTAGTCGTTCCAACCCGCCGTGAAACGGCGCACGCGCACTGCCCACGGCTTGATGTAGGGGTTGTTGGCCGCGAACAGGATCTTGCGCGCCACCAAGGACAGCACGCCCCGGAAGGCTGGAATGGCGCTGCCAAGGCGGCTCATCAGATAGTCGTTGCGTCCCTGTCCAGGACCGCCGGGCAGTACATCGATGTTGCCGACCACGCCACCTTCACGCTCGTCACCACCAAACAGTGTGGGCTTGTTGATGCTGAGAGTGGTCAGGCCGTGCCCGCTGGACAGCGGCGCACGGTCGGCATCACCCCACGCAGTGCGGTCGCCCATCTGGATCTCCTGCACGGCATCGACCGGCCCCTGGCATAGCACCAGGTGCAATCCCATCCGGTAGCGGTAGCCGACGGTTTGCTTCTTGCTGCTGCCACCCATCAGTGCATCTCCTGCCGGGTACGCGCGTGCTCGACCACGCGCAGCGCCATCGCGTCATTCGTGGCCAGCAGGGTTTCGGCATCAAGTCCCTTCCGCAGAAAGGCGCGGAAGTCCAGGCCATGCCGCTCGAACCATGTACGCGAGCCGTTCACGCACAGGCCGACGGTGCGCACGTCGTCGATAGTGACGATCACGCTGGTGCTCATTTCTTGCCGCCTTTCTTGCGGATCGGCTCGGCTTCCAGATCGCCGTACCAGACCACGTTCGCGCCGCGCAGCAGCACGGTGCCGAACACGACGGGAATCGGTCTGCCTTCTTCTGCGGTTGGGGCATCGACATCGGACAGCGATGCCGGTTTGGGCTCGGGCGGCTTCGGCGCGAGCGCGACCGAAACCAGCGCCGCCACCACGATGACGACGAGGTACCACATGGCGATTTCTCCAGGGATTCAGAACACGCCCGTCGAGAACGGGTTTTTGCTCGGGATGGCGGGAAAGCCGCCGTAGTTGTCGAGGTTGTCGAAGCGCGTCTGACAGGTGGCCGTGCTGTGATCGCAGCCGACGGTCAGCAGCACTTCCGTGCCGGGCTCAAGGGCCGCTGGATACAGCAGCTCGACGCCGCTGCCGTAGTCGCCGATGATCATGTGGCGCGCACCGTCCGGGGTTTGTAGCCAGCCACCGGCCAGGCCGCCGCTGACCCAACCCGGTACACCACCATCGAGTTCGACACTGCGGCCATAGACCTCCAGGACGAAGGCGCTGGCTGTCATCGGCGAAGCCCCGCAGGCCGAGGAATAAAGAACGTGGGAGCACTTGCGGCTATAGAGCCGCCGCAATCCGATACGTTTGAGACTGACTTGCGCCGACTCGCAGCGAACGCGAGCGACCTCGTCAGCGACCTCTACGCCCAGCACCCGGCCCATCCAGCGCGTGCCCGAGATCCACCAGTAGTCGCCCCAGGAGTCGCGCCGTCCGATCCGCAAGGTGACCGAGGTGGTATCCCCGGTGAGCGACGTGGCCAGCAGGTGGCGCACGAGATCGCAGTCGGGTGGCAGTTTCAGATCCAGCGCCGATTTGGCGGCTTCAGCACCCAGTGCCAGCTCGTTGCGTTCGATGGACAGGCTTGCGTACAGATTGCCATCCAGATCAACGTCGAATTCGTGCGGCGTCAGGTAGAACTGCGCGCTGTTGCTGGCGAAGGCATACAGCTCCACCTCCTGCAAAGGATTCTGGCTCATGGTCAGGCGGGCTCGTAGGTAATGCGGTCGTTACCGCGTGGTTCGGGCAACTGACGTGCGGTCAGGGTGATCTCCAGCAGCGTCGGGCTGTGCCAGTACAGATCGATGGCATCGTGGTCAAGGCGGCAGCGCACGAGGCGAATGACGCGGCTGCCCATGGGCACCCAGTCGTCGAGGCCCGAGCGCAGCACCAGCACACCGCCTTGATCCAGATGGCAGGTCGCCGTCAGGGCGTACTGCCGATAGCCGTCTGGATGCACGATCAAGCAGGCGGCGGGGCGATGCCAAAAATCCGAAATTCGGGCGGAGATATCTTTGCCATCCACGCGCAGGTAGCCATCTTCGGGATCGGCCTCTGCCGTCACCCACAGGATCGGAGCCAAGCCATCGGGCAGCCAGAAGGCTTCCAGACGGCCTTGGGTTTGCCACAACCGCGCCCGCCAGATCTCGATTTCATCGAGTGAGCTGGCCAGATAGCGCCGTTGCAAAGCTGTCGTCGCCCAGGGATCGTCCCGGCGCACCCACGGATCTGCGGGCGAGAAGTCTTGTCGGGTGATCGTGGCAAGAGCTACGGCCGTCGGATCGTCACGCCAGTTGCCATCGGGCCAGACCGGAATCTCGTCGAGCCACGCGTCGTCGAGTGCATCCATGTCCGGCGTTTGCGCGGGCGTGACAGTCGTGGTGACGCTGCCGCCGACCATCCCCGGCACCCACTGGGTCAAGTCCGCCGGATCGACAGCGCGTCCCCACACCAAGGGCATCACGCTGCTACCGGCTCCGGCAGCACGCGCCAAGGGTTCGGCCAGCCACAGCAGATCGGTTTCCACGTCGCTGAGTTGGGCGACTTGCCAGCCCTCGGGCGCAATGATCAGCACCCAGCGTTCGTCGCTGTCCCAGCCCTGCACGCCGTCATAGGTCAGACGCAGCGCGGCAGCCGGTGGGCCAAAGCGCCGCCAGTCAGCCTCCGACACCCCGAGAGTCAGCGCGCCCTCCTCAGCGTTCTCAGTGAGATGAACGGCGTACTGTGGCAGGGGCCACCACGCGGCCTGGCCCAGATGATCGGCCAGCCAGTCGGCCACCAGGGCATCGGTCTGGCGGGCGTTGCCTACTTTGTAGGTGAGCCAGCGCCGGGGAATGCGGCGGCGTGCCTGCCGGGATTCGTTGCCGCTGGCCAGCCGCGTGACGCTGGTCTGCCACTCCAGCCGTTCGACGAGGGGCTCCATCCAATCATGACGGAAGGCAAACACGCCGCGTTGCGCATCCGGCCAAGGCTGGTCGCCAAAGGCATTCATACCGGTGGCGACGATGGCGCTCGAGGCCGTGTCCCGGCGCAACACTTCGACCAAGAACGTCGGTGCATCGATGGGTGGCCAGGGGCCCGCCAAGGATTCCGCCAGCAGGCTGGCCGCCAGATTGGGCGGCAGCGGAGCGACAGCTGTTTCCGGCGTGAAGCTGGCTGCGCTCGCCCCGAAGGTGGCGCGCGAGAGCACCTCACTCTGAAAAACGGGTAGTTCGCTTCCCGGCGTTGGCTTGCTGGAAACCTCCGCGAGGTCTTGAACGACGACGCGATCCGTCATGCCGACTCCACGCCGAACTCAGCGGCATTGAAGGCGGCCTCCGTCCACTGCACGTTGCCGTTCGGATTACGCTCGAACAGCGTGCTCTGCCAGGCCAGTTGCTCCTGCAGGATGATGTCGCTGCTGACGGCGCTTTGCGCACCACTGACCACGAGGCCTTTGACCTTGCCCAGACCGGCGTCGGTTTTGCGCGCCAGCATCGTGAGCTGGACGCCGTAGATGGCGGGCGTGGCCATCACCGGCAGCGGCTCGACATCGAAGGACTGACGCAGACCGGCACTGGGCGCACTGAGCGACGTGACCTCGTCCTCGTCGCTCACGGCTTCCCATGCGGCAGTGCCGACCGGGCTTGCGGCCCACTGGTTCAGGCTGCCATCAGCCTGTGCCTGCAAGGCATCGACGCGCACATCACCGAGAAAGGTGTTGTTGATCGTGCCGCTGGTGTCGGCGATATAGAAGTCGTCGACGTCGATGGTGAGCGGACAGCTCTGTCCGGGCACGGCACCCACAAATGCCGTGAGCAATTGGCCACCGCCCTGGATGGTGTTCTGCGCAGTCATCTGTATGGCCAGGATGCCGTTGATGCGCACTGACAGAATGCCGTTGCTGGTGCCTTGCGTAACCTGCAACTCGATGTAGTGCCAGCCGCGCGCCGGAGCGCTGGCGACTGAGACAGAGATCAACTGGTCATAGCCGTATTGCCAGCGGTAGAGCTTGAGCCGACCGTCCTCGCCGATTTTCACGAGATGCGCGACCTGCGAGTTGGCGTCACGCACGCCCAGCAGCAGTGGCTCGGTGTAGGTGTTTTCAAAGGAGACCACGCGAATGGCCGCCCCGACGATCAGGCTGGTCTTGGTGGCGTCGAGGTTCTTGACGTAGCCACCACCAGAACCTTCCGGCAAACGCAGGGCATAGGAGGACGGACGACGGCCATTGATCCTGGTGGCCTGCGGTGACAGATACGCAGCTTTGCCACGCGCAAGCCACGGATCGCCAAAGCTGTCCACGGCCTGCGGGTCGTAGTGATCGAAACCGTCGATGAACAGAAGTGCCATTGGACTTTCCCCTAAAAATTCAGCTTTGCAGCGCCGAGCGGATGGCCCGTGCATTGCGCCCGATGATGTTGACGATGACCCGCTCTCCGGCAGGCGACTGCAGGTGGTCGTGGGTCACGCCGGGATCGATGGCGTTGACGATGCGCACCGCTTGGTTCATCTGCGGCTGTGCAGGAGGCACTTTCACTTCCGGAACCAGCCCACCTGCTGCGAAGGCCAATTCGCCGCCCTTGAAACGCGGGCCTGCCGACAAGCCGTTGAGCGAATCGAGGAAGGCCACACCGACCTGGCGCACGGCGGCAGCACGCACTACGTACTCGCCTGCTGAGAGACGCGCCGGGATCGAATCCGATGTAGCGCTGCCCGGCCCGGAGACCAGACCGCCGCCCGCGAACTTCTTGATGCCGCCCAAGAGCGCCATGACCGCGGCGACCATCGCCACCATTGCGGCAATGGCCAGTCCCGGGCCAACGATGGGAATCGAGGCTTGCGAGGCTGCCGCCCCGGCTCCTGCCTTGGCTGCATCCATCGACACCACGGCGGTGGTTTCGGTGGTCTTTTGCGCGACCTTGGCGGCGCTGGCCGCCGCATCGACGGTCTGCTCCTGCTGGATGAAGCCGAGCTTGAGCGCCAGCATCCGCGCCTGCATGGCGATCCACTGCTGGAAGGGCTGGATCACGATTTGCTGCAGGAAGGCATCGGCCACCTGCTGAAAGATGCTCGCCAAGGCACTGCGCCAGGTCTGCGCGCCGGTGATCATCCCGTTGAGCGCACCGCCGAAGCTCTCGCCGATGCGATTCCACAGCGGGGCCATTTCATCGACCGTGAGCTTGGTGCGATCCAGCTCGTTGCGCCACGCTTGTACCCGAATCACCGCATCCGGCCCGATGGCCTGCGCCGCCTGTTGCATGGTCGGCAACAAACGCTCCATCTCGGTGGCCGATTGCTGTTGCAGGGCCACGATCTGCTGACGCGCCTGTGCTTCGGTCAGTAGTCCAGCCTGTTGCTGGGTCTGGATCGCCTCCTGCGCATTGCGCAGACGCTCGGTGACCTGCCGCCATTGGGCTTCCAGCGCCGCCAGATTGGCCTGCGCCGCTTTCACATTGATCAGCCGATCAATGAGCGACACGCCGTCGGCATCGCTTTCTGCCGCCAGTCGCGCCCGTAGATCGCGGTAGCTGCGCTCGATGGCGGCTTGCCGGTCGGTATCCGTCGCCGTGCCGGTGATCTGTGCCAGTTCCTCACGTGCCTGCGCCAAGGCGTCGGCCAATTCGCGCTCGGCTTGTGCCGCCTTGCGGGCATTGGCCTGCTCGATGTCCGTGCGCCGGTTGTTGAGCGTGATCAGGTCCGCTTCCGCCTTGGCGACCTCGGCCTTGGCTTTCAGGCGGTCGTTTTCCGATTTGCCGGTGGTGACGACTTGCTGACTGCGGGCCAGTTCCTGCTGCTTGCGGGCAATCTCGGCATCAACCTCGCGTTGCTCGAGGGCCGTTTTCTGCGTGTAGTAGTCGCGCACCGAAACCAGACGGTCTTCGAGTGCAGCGTCCAGCGCAGTTTGTTGCCGGGCCAGGCCGTCCTTGAGCAGGGCGAACTCGGCGTCCAGCTGCGCTTTCATCAGCGTGGTTTGCGCGCCGGTCGTGTCCTGCGCTGGCTTGACGGCTTTGGGCTTGGTCAGGCGTTGCAGCAATTCCGGATCGGCCTGGATCTTGGGTGCCTTGACCTCGATGGGCTTGGGGTCGAACAGGCTGTCACGGAAGGACGCCAGTTCATCCAGCCGTTTGACCAGATTGCCTTTGAGGTCGGCAATAATGGCCTTGGCCCCTTCGGTGTTGCCCTTGAGCGCCTCCACAGCGGCGGCGACACCCGCGCCAATGGCTTCGCCCAAGGCGACGAAGGCCTTGCCGACGGTGGCGGCACCCAGTGCAAGGGTCTTGAGCACCAACACGATGCCGTCCAGAATCACCCGCAGCGTGCCGCCTTGCTTGGCCGACTCGACCATGCCACCGGCCATGTCATTCAGCGCAGGCAGCAAGGAGGCGATGATCTGGTTGCCGATGCTCTGGGTGGCCAGCTTCAGCTTGTCGAGCGCGTCGTTGAAATTGCCCGCCTGTGCGGCGGTGTCAGCGGACAACTGCAACCCGAGTTCAGCCGCCTCCTGCTTCAGCGCACCAATGCCCTCCCGCCCTTGGTTCAGGAAGGGGATCATCTCCGCACCGGCTTTGCCGAAGATATCGACAGCCAAAGCCGCTTTCTCAGCGCCATCGGGCATGGCCTGGAAGCGGTCGGCCAGATCCAGCAATACCTGTTCGCTGTCGCGTAGGGTGCCGTCCTGGTTCTGGACCGCCACCCCCAGCGCTTCGAAGTTCTGTGCCGATGCCTCCGAGCCGGTTGCGGCCTCCAGCATGCCGGTGGCCAGCTTCTTGAGCCCGGCTTCGAACTTCTCGGTGGACACCGCTGACAACTCGGCGGCCGGCACCAGCAGCGACAGCGATTCGACGGCAATGCCGGTACGCTGCGCCATCTCGTCCAGCGCATCCGCCGAATCGATGCTGGACTTGATCATGGCCCCGATGCCCGCCAGCGAAACGCCCACGCCGAGGTTGGCCAGCACGCCGTTGATGCTCTTGGCGGTGTCGGTCAGGCCACCTAAGCCCCGCTTGATCGAGTCGAAAGCGGTCTTGGTCTGGTCGACGGCACTGATCAGGATTTGGGCACGATTGCTTGCCATCAGACTTTGTCCAGTTCTTGTTGAATCGCCCGAGCCAAGGCAGGGAGCGCACGTTGCACGCCGCCCGCCAGATTCAGTCGCCGTTTCAGATCGACGCGCTTGACCAGCACGGCGATGGGAATTTCCTGACCGCGCTTGATCTGCTTGCCCCCGGTGCGAGCACGCTCAGCGCGCTTGAAGCGATTGAGTTGTGATGCGTTCTCTTTGATGTTCTCGGCCATCAGCAGCACGCGACCGTTCTTCTCGATGAAGAAGGCATTGCCCGAGCGCATCAGGCCGTCAATGACAGCCTTGAAGCGCTTGGGGCCGATGCGCCCTGGCAGCAGCGGTATCAGCAAATTGCCGCTCACCGTGCCGCCTTTTTCGTGCAGGCCGAGCCAAGGAATCTTGCTGCCGACCAGCAAGGCAGGCAGTTGCTCCGGCTTCTTGTCGAACACCTTCACGCCCATCGAGGAGATGAAGCTGTTGCGCTTGACGGTGAAGGCACTGCGCATCTCGGACCGTGCTGCATCACGCACCTCGCGCCCACCCGATTGCATGCCCTTAGCGACAGCGGTGTGGATGGCACGACGCCGCTCGGTGCTCCATGTCGCCAACTGGCGCGGGTCCAGCAGGCCAGTGGTGGTGAGCGAGAGACGCATGGATCAGTCCTTGAGCAGATCGCGTTGCAGTTGTTCGATGCCACGCTTCTCGCCCTGCGCCGCCACGGCGACCACGCCGAGCAACTGGGCGAGTTGTTGTCGCTCCAGTTGCCCGTCGGCGTCGAGAAAGGCTTGGGCTTGCGTGAGCGTGTAGCCCATCAAGTCACCGAGGCGGTGACCGGCGCGGATCAGGCGGGCGACGGCAGCGTCCCAGCCGAGTTCGTCAGCGAGCGCAGCGTCGGTGCGAGTCGCTGGGCCGCGCCCTGAATCGCCGGAACGACGTGCGCCACGAAAAAATCTGCGTTCACCTCGAACACGGCGGCGGCCAGTTGCACGGCGTCCTCCAGCGACAGGTCGTTGATCCATGCGCGTTCACGCCGGGTGGTGATCGCCAGCAAATCCAGCACGGCATCGCCGTGCCGTCCCAGCAGCGCCATCCAGTCCGGATCACTGGTGATTTCCTCGGCCAGCGGGCGCACCACGGCCAGCAGCCGTGGCAACTCACCCAGCCGGATCGGCGTCAGTTCCAGCGCGGTGCCGGACAGCGTCACGACCACAGGCTCAGGGGGGAATGTCTTGAAGCCGTCCATCACAGCAGCACCAGACGGCCGAACTGACCGAGATCACCGCCGACTGGCTTGGTCAGATCCGCCAGCACTTGGCCCGAAAGCTCGAACTTCAGCAGTTCGTCCGTGATGATCGAGAGTTCCTTGGCCGGGTTGATGGCCACGCGGTAGAGGTCGATCACCACCTCGCGGTTGCCGTCGGCGGTGTTGAGCCCCTCGAAGCGAATCCATCGCTCGGGCAAGGGCTGGGTGAACATCGCCGTGCTCTGCGCCGCGCCATAGGCGTAATCGACGGTGAACGGCTCGGTGTACGGGCCGCCCGACGTGGCATCCAGCACCACCAGTGAACCGTGCTTGGCATTGACGCTGTACTGGCTGGCCGGGAGCGTCTTTGGCGTGGCATCTGAGTCCTGGATCTGCACCGCCGACACGTTTTGCATGGTCAACGGATACAGACTGCCCGGGGTGACCGGGTTGGGCAGTAGTTCGCCAGTTACCGTGCCGGGGGTGATCGTGGTCGTGGTGCCGTAGAGCGCGAGCGCCAAGTTGGTAGCGATCAGCTCTTCCAACGTGCAGGCGAACTCGCCTTTCTTGGTCTTGATGAGCTGGAGGTCAGTCAGGCGCTGACCCGACTGCGCTTCCTGGTGCTCGATGGTGTCCACCGACAGCGACACCTTCAGCTCGGGCACGTTGCCGACGAAGGTCAGTCCTGCTGGATTGCCGAGGTCATCGCGTGCGCCGATGTAGACGCGGCCTTGTCCGGAAAAATAAGCCATGTTCAGTCTCCTTGGGTGGCTGCAGTTGTGGAAACACCGGACGTGGCATCACGGCGGGTGGGTTTGGGATCGGTGGCTGGGGTGGCCGCTTTGGCCGTGCCTTGTGTGATCAGCCAACGGGCGCTGGCGTCATTCAGATCAAGGCGATCACCCACGGCGAGGCGCTTGCCTGCGTGGGTATGGGGTTTCAGTAGTTCGATGTGCATGGGTTCATCCTGTTTGGGTGAGGTCGATGGCATGGGTGCGGTAGCGGATCTCGTAGCGGGCGGGCAGCGCGACGGCCCCGGCGTCGGCGTCGTCGAACTCCCATTCGCAGTCGATCTCGCGCACGGCGATGGCCAGACCGCCCAGATTCGGGTCAGCCAGCAAAGCCGCGTGGGCCGCGACCAGCGCCTGGTCGGCGACGTCGAAGGCATCCGCACCGCGTGCCACCACGGCAAGCCGGACGATCAGCATCCGGTCGACCAGGTGGTTGGCGTGGGCGGTAATGCTGTCGCCATCGACGAACAGCAGCAGCGCTGGACTGGCCTCGCGGGTGACCGGCACGGCAGGCATGCGCAGCACCGGTGTCGGGGCAATCGCAGATGCCAGGCGCGTGACGATCTCCCGCAAGGCGCGCTCGCGGACGGAGTTCATGGGGAGTTCCTCAGAGTTGGGAGAGCGAGGCGCGACGCTCGGTACCGTCGCCGATGGCACGCACGTCGCGCACCTGAAAGGTGTTGCCTGCCACCTCGACCGTGTCCCCGACTGCCAGCGTCAGCCAGGACGCCGGGTAGTCGATCTGGTAGTCCCGCGACAGTGCATAACCATCCAGCACGGTTTCGTCTGGGGCACGGAAGGCGCAGTGCATGGTGGTGCCCGCCACCGTGACGGCGGTCAGGAGTCCGGCATTGCGGGCCGCTTCGTACAGCGTCGCGACATCCATCAGGCTGCAACGAGCTTGATCAGCACGCCCGGGCGGTGGCACATCGGCAGCGGGTTCGACTGCGTGTGCAGATCGGTGCCCCGGTCGAACTTGCGCGGCTCCTGCTTGGCATACAACGGCTGGCCGATGGTGTTCACGGTCTCGTTGAAGTCCGCAGGCGCGAAGTACGTGGCGAAGGTATCCACCGTGCCGACCGGGAAGGCATGGGCTTCCCCTGCGGCAATGAAGCGGCGCGACCCCAGCGTGCCGTCGGCCTGCACAAAGGACGCCTGGCCACGGTATTCCTCGAAGGTGATGCCGCTGTAGCTGAAGCCCGAGCGCATGTCGTTGATCAGCACCGCGCCCTGCTGCCAGTTCTGGTAGGCGGTCTTGACCTCCTTGTGGGTGGTCAGCGCCCGGAAGAACTCGGTCGAGCACAGCACATGCACACCGGTCGAGAACTCTCCGGTGAGTCCATCTTCCATGAGCCCCAGCAGTTCCAGGCAGGCAGTCTTGATTTGCCCGTTGTCGGCCGCCGTCGAGAACTCGAAGGACACCGATTGCGCAGTGATGTCGAACTCGTCGAACAGATCGACGAGCTCACTGCCATCAGCGTCGAGAATCTTGCCCTTGAGCGCCCCCATGCGCAGATGCTCCAGAGTGATCGCGTGCTTGTTGCGCATGGTCTCCAGATGGCGGGCCATGACACCGCCGATGGCTTCCATTTCGGTTTCGGAACCGAAGGCGCGCAGTCCTTGCACTTCCTCTGGCAGCACCACGTCGTCGTGGGGGATGTGCGGGATCACGAAGGAGCGCAGGTTGCGCTTGCCACGTTCACCCACCGTGCCGGGCGAACCGGGCGCGCGGGTGGGCAGCAGGTTCAGACGACCGGCGTACTCCTCGACGATGATCTGCCGGGTGCGCACCGGCTTGGCCGGGAACAGGTTGAGTTGCTCCAGCCGCCCATAGCGGTTGGGCAGGAGGTTGATGGCGGCCGTCAGGCTGGCCATCGAGAAGCCGGGGTTTTCAAAAGGGTTCTGCATTTGGGATCTCCAGAAATGACGAAACCCGCCAGCGGCGGGTTTTGGGGGGAGTGAAATGGATCGTCGGGACGCAGTCAGGCGCTGTCGCGCACCAGCACCCCAAGGGCGGTGAGTTGGGCAACGGCAGTTGCCTTCTGTGCAACCGTCAGACCGGTCGGCCAGACCAATGCGCCGCGCGCGACGATGGCGTGACGGGCGATCAGGATTGCGTCCTCACGGTCGATCAGCGTCGCATCGACGTCATTGCCGAGCACGCCAACGGCGGTTTCCGTGCCGTCCGAGGCGCTCGGGTCGAGGGCCTTGAGCTTGGCGGTAGCCGTTTCGCGGCCCACCACGGTGCCCAGCGACAGGTTCTGCGCGGCCGCGACGGTGTCCTGGTCACGCGAGTAGAGATTCGGCGCTTCGTACTTCAACAGGTCGCCGAGATTCTTGGGTTGAGAGACAGTGGGCATGGCTTACTCCTTGGCGGTGAGTTTCTTGACGGCAGCGACCACCGGACTGTTTTCCGGGTGCTGGCTGGTTCCTGCCTCGGCGGTGATACGCGAGGCGATTTCGGGTTGGTCGGCACGGGCGTCGAGCAAGGCGCGGCGCACCTGCGCTTCCGAGAAGCCTGCTGCGAGGAATTCCGCCGTGCGTTGGGACTGGCCCGCGATCAGGCACATCTCTGCAATGGCCTGTGCTTGGCCGCGCCCGCTGGCAAAGGACTGCGCCAGTGCGGCTTGGGCAGCAGGCGTCGGTTGCGAATCGCTGTCGGTCTGCAGCTGGTCGCCCTGTGGGGCGGTGTCGGCCGGATCGCTCGGGTTTTCGTGGTCGTCTTTGGGGTCGATCATGGTGTTCTCCAGGGTGAAAGGTTTGCTTCGGGGCAGGTTTGAAATGGATTGAGTGGACAGGCGTCGCGGCGAGGCGCGGGCCACGCCAGGCTGCGCCAACCGCTGCTTGGCAGCCAACGCGTCGGTGAACTCGGTCATCACCGCATCAAACGGCATCACCGCGTCGGCGAGGCCTGCTGCCACCGCCTGCTCGCCATAGAACAGCCCCGCCTCGGTGGCGCGCACGGCATCCGGATCGATTCCGCGCATCTGTCCGACCTGATTCACGAAGATGTCGTACAGGCGATCCACCTCGGTCTGCAACGCGGTGGTGGCCTGGGGGGTGAGTGGCTCGTGCGGGGAGAAATCGTTCTTGTGGCTGCCCGCGAAGACAGCGGTGTAGTTCAGGCCGTCCTTGGCGTCCTTCACCGACTGGTCGACGTGAAGCGCGATCACGCCAATCGACCCGACGCCAGCGGTCTGCGACAGCGTCAGGCGCTGGCAGGCAGCCGCGATGGCAAAAGCCGCCGAGTACGCGGCATCGTTGGCGTGCGCCCAGATCGGCTTGATGGTGCTGGCAGCGCGGATGCGCTCGGCCAACTCAAACACACCCGAGGCCTCGCCGCCGGGCGAGTCCAAATCGAGCAGGATGCCCGCCACCTGTGGGTCGGCCAGCGCGGCGTCCAGTCGGGCTTCGATCTCGCCGTAGGACATCAGGCCAGAGGCGGCTTCGATACCCATCGAACGTCTGACCAGCGTGCCGACCACCGGGATGACGGCAATCCCCGCCTGACCCGATGTGGCGCTTTGGCGCGGCATGGGCAGCGGCATTGCCATGTCCAGATCGGGCAAGCCGATGCGGGAACCCAACACGGAGAGGATCACGTCGAGTTTGGGACGCGCAATGAGGAGCGGCGTCCCGTAGAGGCGGGACGCCAGATGAACGAGTTGCATGTCAGTTGTCCTGTTGATCTTGCGGCACGGCCACCGTGGCGGCCGCATTCATGGGAGCGCTCAATGCCGATGGTTGGGGCGCTTTGTCGTGACGCGGGTCGGAGTCGAAGACCAGTCCGAGCTCATCGGCACGCTGGTTGTCGGCGGCGATCTCTCGGTCGATGTCCTCGGCGTCGTAGCCGAAGGCCGAGATGGCTTCCGAGCGAGACAGCAGCCCGGCGCGAATGGCGGTCAGCATCGCGTCGAATTCCTTCTTGGGATCGACCCACTGCCAACCCTGTGGAATCCATTTGGCCGCGAAGTAGTCGCGTCTCTTTTCGGTGAACTGCGGCAGTGTCAGCGCGCCTTCAAGTAGCGCCTGCTCCATCCAGGCACGCCAGATCGGGCGGCACAGCTGGTGGACGATCACGCCGTGCTGGATGGCCTCACAGCGGCGGCGAAATTCCAGCAGCCCGGCCCGGATCGACGAGTAATTCACTTGCGTCAGGTCGCCGGTCAGCATCTCGTAGGTGATGCCCATCGCCGCAGCCACCGCCCTAAACTGCATGCGCAGGAATTCGGCGTAGCTCGCGCCAACGTCGGCAGGCTGACTGAACTTCACGTCCTCGCCGGGCTCCAGTATCTGCATCGTGCCCGGCTCCAGCCCGGCCAATGCCGCACCGCTGGCATCCGGCAGGCCTTCACCCATCAGGTTGTCCTCGGGGGACAGGCGCGTGATGAAGCCCGCAAACATGGCAGCAGTCTTCTTGCGCACGAGCTCGGCGTCGTCGTACTGGTCGAGTTCGTTGAGCTTGACCAGTGCGCGCGCCAGCCATGGTTCGCCCCGGATCTGTCCAGGCCGCAAGGGACGAAACATGTGGATGATTTCGCCAGCCGGGACACGCACTGTGTCGAGACCGCCTACCACGCCACCAGTGCCCGACATCGGAGCCAGTGAGCCATCACCCGGGTGTGAGCGATACAGGTGGTAAGCCACCCGCCGTCCGAGCTTGTCGAATTCGATGCCCGCACGGATCACATTTCCCGAAGCCAATTCCTGATTCAGCGTGGCTGGCAGGTGTTCGGGTTCGAGCAACTGCAGTTGCAGGCCCACCGGCAGGCCATCCTCCGGGCGGCGATAGCGCAGCCGCACCAGGCATTCCCCGCCTTCGAGCATGGCGCGACAGGCCAAGGCCTGCAGTCCGTAGAAATCGGTCAGTCCGGCGGCATCGGCCTCCTCGCACCAGTCCCACCACAGGCTATGAATGGCTTCTCGCAGGGGCTGATCGGCCAGCATGCTCTGCGGCTTGATGCCGGTGCCAATGGCGTTCGAGACAAAGGCTTCAACGCCTGCCGCTGCCCAGGCATTGCGCCGTACCAGATCGCGGCTCTTGGCGCGCAATTCGTTCTGGGTGAACGCCAGTGCTGCGACTGCGCCTGGATTGCCGACCTGCCACGCCAATGCGCGACGGCCGCCACCGATACCGTCATAGAACGGGGTGCCGCCAAGCAGACTCATGCCGACGCCTTTTCGTATCCGATCACGCATTCGGTCAAACCATTGCATGTTCAGAACCCTTTGCCGGTGGTGACCCGGATCTGGCGTGGCGCACCGGGCCACAGCCCGGTATCCACGGCCTGCTCGAAGAGGTCGCGCTTGACCGCCCCAATGGCGGCCTGGAGTTCATCGACGCTGCGGTACTCGACGGTCTTGTCGCCAAAGGTCACGCGCTTTTCGCCCTTGACCAGCGCCGCTTCCAATGCGTCGAGATGTGCTTGTGTGTAGGCCATCAGCGGAACACCGTGAGGTTGATTTCAGTGGAGTCGTCGAACGATGCAGATGTGGTGGCGCAACTGATGTCGACGTACTGAGCTGTCTTCTGGTCGGTGCTGGATCGCACGATGGCAATGCGCTGCGTGCCGCTGTTGGTGCTGCTGCGGGCAAGCGCCGTCCAGCAGTAATTGGCATCCGGCATGGCAGTAGCGAAGGTCACGCGGTAGCGACCCGCCGCCGTCCGGGTCACGCTGGCCACGTTGTGCGATGCACGCACTACGACCTGCGTGCCGACATAGCCGAAACACACCCACGCCCGGGCCACGCCGGGGTGGGTGGCGTCGATCTTGGTCTTGACCTCGAGTCCGACACAACTGGCCAGCGCACTGATGCGCGATGCGAGGCTCATCAGACCAGCGCACCCACAAAGACCGCGACGAAGTCAGTGTCGGTGTTGCCGACATCACTGGCCGCGACGGCACCGATGTTGCTGCGTGCCTGAAGTTGCTCGGACACGGTCAGCGACTGCGCCGCATCGAAGCGCACACGGTTGTTGACGGCGGCCAGCAGGGCATCCAGGCCACTGGTGCCGTTCTGCAGCAGTTGCTGGATTTCCACCAGCGTGTCGTAGGCGGCATCGGCACCGCCCAAGATTTCGGTCTTGAGCGCATCGAGCAGCGAGACGATCTTGTTGGACGAGTACGTGGTCGTGGCCGCGACGTGCGCATCGTCGATCACCGCCGACGACACCACGGCGGCTTTCAGTTCGTTGATGGCCGCAACCAGATTCGACTTGTCGGTGGTGGTGAGGTTGGCCAGGTTGCCTGCCTTGGCGCGGACGTCGTTGAACTCCTGCGCGACGCGGATGACCAGGCTTTCGATACGGGTAGCAAGACTCATGTTTTCTCCTTGAGGTGTCAGGACAGCCAGCGGCTTTTGATCACGCGCCGACTGGTGTTACGGTTGCCAGAAACAGCGAGGCCACCGCGTTGGGTGGCCTCGTTGATCGATTCAGTAGGTGTTTCAAGGACTGGCGGACTGGCCAGCCCCAGTTGTCGCTCCAGTTCCCGCCAGTGACGTTCCTCGAAGCGATCCAGACCCGCCGCCGATGCAGCCGCGCGGGCGTAGACGTAGCAGTCGAGCGCCTCATTGCGCTCACGCATCTTTTGCCACTCGCGCACCGGGAAGCCGTTGCGGTCGCGGCGGGTGATCAGTTGTTCCGCGCAGAGCTGCTGGATGAACTCGGCGTCGATCTTGGGCAGGTGGACGAACCCGGCCGGAAACACCGTGGTCAATCCATCCTCGCCAACATCGGCGCTCTTGCGCAGGTTGTTGTAGAACTCCAGCTTGGCGATGCCCACTGCCACCGAATACACCTTGATGCCCCGGCGCAGCTTCTTGCCGCCCTGCGAGACATCGATGGCGGTTGGCGTCCCGATCAAGGCAGCACCACGCGGAACCCCCTTGACCGCCATCACGCGTGGATCGCGGCAGGCGCGCACAAAGGCGTAGGCCTCCTGTGTGGCAAATCCGGTATCCAGTGCAAAGCGGGCCAGCGGCATCACCGCACCCGAGGCGTGTGTCCACGATTCAGAGAGCATTTCAGCGAGGTGCTTCCATACCGTGTCGCGGGCGGTGTCGCCCATCAGTACGCGGTGCTCGACCAGCCAAGACTCCTTGCCGCGCCCGAAGGCCCAGACCGACGCCTCGATGCGATCCTTCTGCACGTCGGCCGCGCCGACCAAGAGCAGACCGCCTTGCGGCACGCTGCCGACGCGGTAGTCCTCGCGCCGCTCGACCAGTCGTTGCCAGTCCGGCGCTTCACCTTCTTCGACCCAGGTTTCGCCCAGCTCGGTGTTCTTGAAGGTCTTGATGGCGGCGGCCGATCCTGATTCCTTGCTGACCGCGCTCTCCCACGCAGCGGCGATCTCGCGCCAAGCACGCCAGCCCACCGGGCTGTACAGCGATGAGAGGTGAAAGCCCGCCGTCTTGCCCGTGCCATCTGTGATCATTGCGCGCCACTCGCCGTGCTCCAGCATCCACGTCTTGTGGTGCTCGGCAATCGCGGTGTCACACGACTCGCAGATGTAGGCAGCGGTCTCCGGTTGCCCTTTGTCCCAGCGCAGCTGCTCGAAACGCAGCCATTGCCGATGCGAACAGTGCGGGCACGGTACGAAGTAGCGCCTCTGGTCACTGGCCTCGTACTCACGCTCGATGGCTGACGCCCCTGAGATCGTCGGCGTCGAGACAATGAAAATCTTGCGTCGCGCGAAGGTGCGCGTGCGCGCTTCGGCCAGCGAGATCGCATCGCCTTCACCCTCGACGTCCAGCGGGTAGCCGTCGACCTCGTCGAGAAATAGATAGCGCACCGGCATCGAGCGCAGCCCGACCGCGCTGTTGGCACCGGTCATCACCAGCACGCCACCCCGGAACTCCTTGGCCAGGATGGTGTTGCCGGAATCCCGGCTGCGCGCCGGTGCAATTAGTTCAGCCAGTGCGGACGACTCCTCGATCAGCGGATCGATCCGCTGCTTGGAGTTGCGCTTGGCCATCTCCACGGTCGGCCACACCGCCATCATTGGCCCGGGTGCGTGATGGATCACATAGCCGATCCAGTTCGAGCCCATCTCGGTCGCGCCAAGCTGGGCGGCCTTCATGAACACTACGCGCTCGACCGGCGAGGTCGGCGACAGGCAGTCCATGATCGCCTTCAGGTAGGGCGTGCGACTGGTACGCCAGCGCCCGGGCTCGGCTGATGCCTTACTGGAAAGCATCCGGTGGCGATCCGACCATTCGGACACGGTGAGCAACGGGTCTGGGGTCAGCCCTTCACGCCATGCGCGTTCGATCTCGGCAGCGCCTTCGTAATCCATGTCCATCAATCCACCCTTGGGCGCATCTCGCCCAGTTCCTGCAGGTGCTCGCGCACCGCCGCCTCCAGGGCGATGTGCATCGTGTGCGGATCGACGCCGAGCTTGGCTGCCATCTGTGCCGATATGCGTGCGGGCCAGTTGAGCCACGCATCGCGTTCGGAGCGCGCCAGCTTGAAAACGTGGGCGATGGCCTGCGGCCGATCCACCAGCTCGCCTTTGAGGCGGGCCAGACGCACCTTGTTGGTTTGCGCCTTGACTACTTCGTTGACCGTGCGCGCCTGAAGCAAGGAAGTGCCACCTGCTGGCAACGCGGCTGGCCCATCACCCGCAGTGCTGCTGGATTCGGGTACGGCGACCTTGACGGCGCGCGTGGCAGTTCCATTGCGCGGCGCAGCGGAGTTGCGTGCCCATTCGCGGTCGACACGCTCGGTATCAATCGTTCCGTCTGCCTCCGGCGTGATCCGCCCCGCAGCGATGGCCTTGCGCACCGCTGCATCGGACACCCCTCGGTGGCGTGCGTAGGCACGAATCGAAATACCCATATTTCCCCTTCGGGGCACCTTCAATCATTTGTTCGCTCATTTGCCAAATTCGCCTGCGGATTGAGCTTGGCTTCCGTCTGGAACAGCGCGTTCATACGTTCGTCATCAACACCATCAAAGGACGCAGCAATGAGCAAGCTCGAACAACTCCTGACCCAGATCGCGCAAAGCAAGCTGGGCATCGAAACACTGGAAACCCGCCGCTCAGACAGCCTTGATTTCCACGACGTGGCGGTTTGGGGCCTGCGCGAGGCGCTTGAAGCCGCCTTCAACGCGGGTCTCGAGCAGGGCCGCAAGGCGGCGAAGTCGGACAAGGCCAACAACTGATCAAGAACTGTTGAAGCCAAGCAGAAAGCGCTTGGCTTCACTTAGGAACAGCGCGTTCATCACATCACCGTCCACCACATTGAAGGAGCAAAACATGACCACCACCAAACTGACCCCTGCCCAGCACGCGATCCTGGCCCACGCGGTTGAACACACCAGCGGCAAGATCGAATGGTTCCCCGACAACATCAAAGGCGGCGCACGCAAGAAGGTGCTCGACGGACTCTTCAACCGCGCACTGATTACTACCGAGGGCACCGACTGGTTTGTCGCTGCGGAGGGCTACGACGCCTTGGGCGTTGCGCGCCCCGGATTGAACAAGAAGCGAGTCGGTCAATTCGAAGCCAATCTCGACCGGATCATCGCCAACGCCGAAGCTGCGCCAGCGACGGCGAGCGATCCCGAACTGGAGGCCGCCGTAACCGCCGCCGAAGCAACGTGGGTCAAGCCACGCACCCGCGAGAACAGCAAGCAGGCCGAAGTGATCCGGATGCTGCAACGCCCTGAGGGCGCAACCATCGGCCAGATCTGCACCGCCACCGGTTGGCAGGCGCACACGGTGCGCGGCACCTTCGCCGGAGCATTCAAGAAAAAGCTCGGCCTGAACATCGTCTCGGACAAGCCGCAGGGCGGCGAGCGGATCTACCGCATCGCCTGAAAACGATGGCGAGAGGAGCCATGAATAGCTTGGCTTCTCTCCCCACCAGCGCGTTCATACAGGTGTCGTGATCGACGACGCCACACCAGGAGAACCGCCATGAGCACCATGACCATCACCATCGAACGCGCCCCACGTACCCTGCAGTTTGGAGGCCAAAGCATTCAGGTCGAAGAATTGAGCATCCGCCTGCCGTTTGCACGCAAACCTGCCGACCTCGGCGAACTGGGCGGCCGGGACCAGCACAAGATCTACGTCACTGAGACCAAGGAGCTCACCCCTGCCGAATTCGACGCTTTTGGGCGAAGCCTGCTGGTGTCACGCGACTGGCTGCGTGGCAAGGGTGGCGGCACTGGCGATGGCTATCTTTGCGTCGAGGTCACTGCTCCCAGATGCCCCTACCTCTACGTCAATCCCGAGGGCGGTGATTACGCCCGCTACGTAGCCCGTCTCGGGTAAGCGAAATTGATCGAGAAAGAAGCCAGGAACAGCTTGGCTTCTCAATCGAACAGCGCGTTACTACAGGTGTCGCAACGATCAACCCGGAGAAGACACCATGACCACCAACCAGATCCCCACCACCCAGAACGAAGCCTGGGGTTTCTGGGGCACGATGAACGAACACGCCAGCGCCGCATGGCCCCTGGCCATGAACGCCATTTCGGAAGCCGCCCATCAGCCCCTCGAATCGGTGCGGACCTTCCTCGACAGCCGTCACGGACGCCACTTTGCCGACGACGTCCAGAACGGTTTGTACCAAGGCCAAGCGTTGCAGGATGCGATCAACGCCGCCACCCAACGTTGGATGGGCTGGACGATTGGCCGCCAGACCAGCAAGCATTACGGCATCCCGCGCGGCCTGCCTTACCTGACAGGCTTTGTGATCCACTGCGAAATATGCGAAGAGATGGCTGCCTGATGACAACGCCCGCCACCGAACGGGAGCAGGCGCTGCGTTGGCTGATTGCCAACCGGCGTCCAGACGTCTCCATCGAGCAGGCTGTGCGCGTCATGTGCATGGCACTGCCGCGCGATCTCACTACCCTGCAAATCCTGCGGCGCATCGCCGAGGAAGAAGAGGCCAAGCAGCCTGGCCAGCCATTCAACTGGCGCACACTTCCTGGTCTGCTGCCTCGCGGATGGCCGTCTGGCCGGTGAAGTCCTCCCACCGGCGCACGATCACATCCACGTACTTCGGATCGAGTTCGATCAGTCGCGCGACGCGACCTGATTTTTCGGCCGCAATCAGCGTTGTGCCAGAACCACCGAACGGATCGAGCACGACGTTACCCGGGCGGCTCGAATTGCGGATCGCCCGCTCGACCAGCTCCACCGGCTTCATCGTCGGATGCAGATCGTTCTTCTGCGGCTTCTTGATCGCCCACACATCGCCCTGATCGCGGTCACCACACCAGTGGCGTTGCGCACCCTCGGGCCATCCGTACAGGATCGGTTCGTACTGGCGCTGGTAGTCGGCGCGGCCCAACGTGAAGGTGTTCTTGGCCCAGATGATGAACGTCGACCACTTTCCACCGGCGGCGCGAAAGGCGGCCTGCAGCACATCCAGCTCGCTGGATGACATCGCCACATAGATGCCGCCCCGGCAGTTCGCCACTGTGGGCGTCAATGCTGCCAGCAGGAAGTCGTAGAAACCGTCACCCAGGTTGTCGTTCAGGATCGCGCGATCCTTGCCGCGCATCTTGTCCTTGGCACTGTTGGCGTAGTTCACGTTGTACGGCGGGTCGGTGAAGACCATGTCTGCCACGTCGCCTTGCATCAGTCGGGCATAGCTCTCTGGCACAGTCGAGTCGCCGCACAGCAGTCGGTGCTGGCCCATGATCCAGACATCGCCCGGGCGCGATATTGAAATTTCGCCAACCTCCGGTACCGCGTCCTCATCGGTCTGGCCCTCGTTGTGCGGCTCGTCTCCCGCGATCAGTTCGGCCAGCGCGTCGGCGTCGAAGCCGGTGATGTCCAGATCGAAACCTTCCAGCTGCAAGGCCTCAAGTTCGATCCGCAACATCGCGTCATCCCAGCCAGCGTTCTCCGCGATGCGGTTGTCTGCGATGACCAAGGCGCGGCGCTGGGTCGGGCTCAGGTGATCCAGTACGACCACGGGCACGATTTCCAGCCCGAGTTTCTGCGCAGCGGCCAAGCGGCCATGCCCAGCGACGATGATGCCGTCACTGCCCGCAAGGATCGGATTGGTGAAGCCAAACTCGGCAATCGATGCAGCGATCTGCGCCACCTGATCATCCGAGTGCGTCCGCGCATTGCGGGCATAGGGCAGCAGTTTGGCTGTCGGCCACTGCTCGATCTTGTCGGCCAGCCAGTTCATGCCGCCACCTCCGTTTCGCGTTCAGTGGCGATCTCGTCGAAAGATTGTCCGGTGGCGATGAGCGTGACCGGCACGCCGGGGTGGTTTTGCTGAAAGCGCTTGATGGCCACGTCCACGTACTCCGGCGCAATCTCGACGCTGCGACAAATGCGGCCAGTACGCTGCGCGGCCAGCATCGTCGTGCCACTGCCGCCGAACGGCTCGAACACGATGTCTCCGGCGTCGGTGTAGGACTCGATGGCGAACTCCGGCAACGCCACCGGGAAGACGGCGGGGTGATCAATGTCCTGACCGATCTTGCCCTTGTGGCGCATCACGCGAATCACTGAGTCGGGGATTCGGGTGTCCTGCGTCGGCTGACCCTTGTGCGTCCAGCCGCCGACCTCGCCATCCTTACCGCGCATCGCCGTGGACGACCCGTCAGCGCGCAGGTGCGATTCCTGGCCTGCGTGCTTGCAAGGAACAATCTTGTTGGGTTTGCGGGTGCTGCGATTGAAGTGGAAAACAAACTCGAAGCTGGGAGCCAATCGGCCCTGCCAGTCGCCGGGCATGCCTGGCCCCTGATCCCAGACGTACCACGCGAAGCGCCGCCACCCTTGCTGACGCATCCAGGACAGCCAGCCGTCCCAATAGGGGATGACTTCGTTGTCGCGGTGGATCAGCCCAAGATTGACCAGCACCTGTCCGTCGCCCGCCATCGGCAGATGTGCGAACACACCGCGCATCAGGACATCCCAATCGGCAATGCCGCCGGAGGTGTAGTCGCGCTGGTTGCCATACGGCGGCGAGGTGAAGCAAAGCTGCGCGGTGTCACCCTGCATCAGCGTGGCGACCACGGCAGGGTCGGTGGCGTCGCCACAGGTCAACCGGTGCGAGCCGATGGCCCAGACATCTCCCTCGCGCGACACCGCCACCACTGGCGTGTCAGGTACTTCATCGGTCGTATCGGGTTCATCGGCGTCTACACCATCCTGCGCCGCCGGTTCACCTTCAGTCGACGGGGCATCTGCCAGCAGCGCATCGATCTCGATGTTCTCGAAGCCGGTCAGCGCCAGTTCGAAACCCGCTTCGGAAAGCTCCGCCAGTTCGAGCGCCAACATCTCCTCATCCCAGCCAGCGTCAAGCGCCAGCCGGTTGTCGGCGATGACCAAGGCGCGCTTTTGCGCGGTGGTGAGATGGGCCAGTTCGATCACCGGCACCTGATCCAGCCCCAGCTTGCGTGCGGCAGCCAAACGACCGTGGCCCGCGATGATGCCGTTGTCGCCATCAACCAGGACCGGGTTCGTCCAGCCATATTCGACGATGCTGGCGGCGATCTTGGTGATCTGCGCATCGGAATGTGTGCGCGGATTGCGGGCGTAGGGAATCAGCGCCTCGACCTTGCGGTACTCGACGTTGAGCGTATTCAAAGATGGTGTCCTGAAAATAGAAAACCCGCCGACGACAAACCGTGGGCGGGTTTTGGGGTTGGTGCGAACTGGCGGAGTGCGAACTGCGAACTGTGCGAACCTTGGTTCGCACCCTGACGCTAAAAAAGCGCCGCGCTCGCGCCTCCCGCATCGCATGGTGGCCAGGAAGGACCCGTGGCAATGGGGCGTGGCCATCGCGGGCTGGAAACGACGAAGGCCACAGACTGTGCTGTGGCCTTCAGACGTACTTCGCTCGCGAGATTTGGGATGCCCCCATCTCTCCGGACACTCCGGTTAGCTACACAGCCGCCATTCTTT
>OEIU01000446.1_pt1 | contig 38727 bp, 37 predicted proteins | sample 1539221 | NCBI WGS metagenome assembly OEIU01 (sample SAMN03792071, study PRJEB22550) | activated sludge metagenome | feature: wastewater treatment plant; material: activated sludge; isolation source: Wastewater treatment plant of a petroleum refinery complex | place: Argentina: Zarate | collected...
ACGTTGCCGTATTCGACGCGCTTGACGAGGCCGTTGATGATCTCGCCGATACGGTCCTTGTACTCGTCGTATTGGCGGTCGCGCTCGGCGTCGCGCACTTTCTGGACGATCACCTGCTTGGCCGATTGCGCCGCGATGCGGCCGAAATCGAAGGGCGGCAGGGTCTCGGCGATGGCGTCGCCCACCTCGGCGGCGGGGTTGCGGCGGCGGGCCTCGGCGAGAGCGATTTCGGTCGCGTCGTTCTCGACCTGATCCACCACGAGGAGATGGCGGGAAAGGCGCAGCTCGCCCGTCTTCGGATGGATCTCGGCATGGACATCCGTCTCGGCGCCGTAGCGGGAGCGGGCGGCCTTCGCGATCGCATCCTCCATGGCGGCGATGACGATCTGCCGGTCGATCACCTTCTCGCGGGCGACCGCATCGGCGATCTGCAAAAGCTCGAGCCTGTTGGCGCTGACCGCCATCGTTCTACTCCTTCGGAAGATCGGTTTGCTTCGGCCGCGCGAAGCGGCCGGGCCCCCGCGCCGGGCGCCCCGGCCGCGAGGCAGGCCTGGCCCAGGCCCGCGGCGCAGGCTTGGCGGGAGAAACGGGCGAAGGCACGGCGGCGTCTTCCTCGCCTTCCGCCGCCTCCATACCCTCGTCCGCGACGCGCCCGGCCTGCTTGGCGCGCCGGAGCGAATCGCGGATCAGGTCGTCGGTGAGGACGAGACGCGCCTCTCCGATATCGTCGAGGGCGAGGGAGGCGATCACCTCCTCGCCGTCCTGGTCGGGCAGCTCGATCAGCGCCGCCTCGCCTTCGATCCCGCGGATGATGCCGCGGAAGCGCTTGCGGCCCTCGAGCGGCACGCGCAGCTCGATCTTGGCCTCGTGGCCGGCCCAGCGCTCGAAATCCCCGGCCCGCACCAGCGGCCGGTCGATTCCGGGCGAAGAGACTTCCAGGTTGTACAGGCCCGGCACCGGGTCCTCGACGTCGAGGGCTGGCGAGATGGCCTTGGAGGCTTCCTCGCAATCCTCGACGCTCATCGTGCCGTCCGGCCTCTCGGCCATGATCTGGACGGTCTGCGGGCCGGCGGGACCCTTGGCCCCGAGAATCTTCACGCGCACGAGGCGCAGGCCGAGCCCGGCCAGGGCCTCCTCGGCCACGGCGGCGACACGGGCGGCGAGGCCCGTCTCGATCAGGAATCGTGGTTCGTGCTCGTCCGCCATGCTGCCGCGGTTCGCTCGTGGCCGCTCCGGCCGGGATGCGGACCTTCGGCCAATAAAAAAGAGCGGGACCCTCGCGGGCCCGCTCCTGACCAGGGCGCTCGCACACCCAACCAGAGCTGATACGCTCCATGTAGCGCCGCCCGCCGGGCGGCGCAAGGGATTGTTGGGCGGTCGGGGCGCCTGCGGCTCAGCCCGGAATGCGTCCGCCCAGTTCGTCGTCGATATAGACGCGGATGATCTCCTCGAAGGTCTTCTCGGCCTTGAAGCCGAAAGTCTCGGCCCGCTCCGGCCGGCATTTCTCCGCCCAGCCGCCGACGATGGCCTGGATGACCGGGTCGGGCCGGTGCACGATCCGCGCGGCCACCTTGTCGCCCGCGACGCGGCGCAGCGCCTCGATCTGCTCGCCGACGGTAACCGACAGGCCCGGCATGGTGAGGCTGCGGCGCTGGCCGAGCGGCGCGGTATCCATCGTGGCGGCATGAAGCAGGAAGCCCACGGCCGCGCGGGGGGAGGCGTGCCAGTGGCGCACCGATTCGGAGACGGGCAGGATCGCCTCCTGGCCGTTCAGCGGCTCGCGGATGATGCCCGAGAAGAAGCCCGAGGCGGCCGCGTTGGGCTTGCCGGGACGCACGCAGATCGTCGGCAGGCGGATGCCGACGCCGTCGAGAAAGCCGCGGCGCGAATAATCGGCCAGCAGCAACTCGCCGATCGCCTTCTGGGTGCCGTAGCTGGTCAGCGGGGTCAGGTTGTAGTCGTCGGTAATGCCGTCCTTCGGGAAGGGCTGGCCGAAGACGGCGATGGAGGAGGTGAAGACGAGGCGCGGCTTATAGCCGCCGCCCGCCTGGCGGATCGCCTCGAAAAGCTCGCGCGTCGAATCGAGATTGACGCGATAGCCCTTCTCGAAATCAGCTTCCGCCTCGCCCGAGACGATGGCGGCAAGGTGGACGATCAGTTCGGGACGATCCGCGATGAGCTTCTGCGCGATGCCCGGCTCGCCGAGATCGCCCGCGAGTGCCGTGACCTGGAAGGGCGAGCCGGCCGGCGCCTTGGGCTCGACCACGTCGAACAGGGTCATGTGCGTCACGGCTCCATCGCCGATCCGCCCGTCGTCCTTGACGACCTGCTCGATGAATTTGCGGCCGACCATGCCGGCGGCGCCGAGGACGAGAACGTTCATCATGCTGCTCCTTGAGCTTTGCCCTCCCCGGCCCGAGGCGCCTTCGGGCGAGCCTCGCCGCACGGGGAGAAAAGGGAAGAGACGGCTCAGCTCGTCCGGCCGCCGTCGACGAAGAGAGCCCGGCCCGTGCCTGCCATCGCGTGTCTCTCCGAACCTGTGATTTTCTCAAATCGTCTTGACCATGTGCACGAGGCGGCGCCCGTCCGGCAGTTCCTCCTCGCGCTCCTCGGCATAGCCGCGGCGGCGATACCAGTCGATATTCTTGGTGAGGGGCTTGCCGGTGAAGAGCCGCAAGGTCGAGAGCCCGAGCGCCTTCGCGCGCGCCTCGGCGGCTTCGAGGAGGCGCCGCCCGATCCCTGCATTCTGCCGGGCCGGATCGACCGACAGGCTCCAGACCTCCAGATGGTCTGGACAAGGGGAGAGCGCGGCGGCGCCTGCGAGCGTGCCGGCCTCGTCGAGGAGCCAGGTCTCGTAGCGCCGCAGGATCTCGCCGGGCGCGGTCTGGAGGGGAACCGGCTCCATGCCGAGCATCTCCCGGTTCCAGGCATAGGCGGCGCGATGCATCGCGGCGAAGGGGGCCTCGTCCGCGGGCCCGCCGCGCCGTAGCGGGAGGCCGGGAATCGTGCTCGCGTTCAGGGCCGACAGGGCGAGGCGCTGGCGGCCCTCGCCGTCGAAATTCGCCGGGTCGAGCCACAGCTCGAAGGCGCGGCGGCGCGAGGGCCAGTCGCCGTCGAGCATCGCGTACCAGGCCGTATCCCGGTTGCGGCCCTTCACGATCATGTGCTGGCGGAAAGTGCCCTCATAGGTGAAGCCGTAGCGATGCGCGGCGCGGCGGGAAGGCCCATTCAGGTCGTTGCACTTCCACTCGTAGCGGCGATAGCCGAGGTCCTCGAAGGCGTGCCTCGCCATGAGATACATGGTCTCGGTGCCGCCCGGGCCACGCTGGAGGCGCGGCGTGTAGAGGATATTCCCGACCTCGATCGCGCGGTGCGCGGGCTCGATCCGCATATAGGTCGCATGCCCCACGGCCTCGCCCGAATCCCGGTCGAGAATGGCGAGCATGAAGGGATCGGCGGAGGCCGCCGCCTTTTCGAGATAGGCCCGAAACGCGCCCTCGTCCGGGAAGGGCGCGGGGAAGAGATATTGCCACAAGGCCTCGCGGCCCGGCCCGTGCGACCCCGCATAGAGCGCGGAGCCATGGGCAGCGGGATCGATCGGCACGAGGCGCACATGCCGTCCCTCCAGGACGAGGCCCGGCTCGGGGCGCTTCGCTGGGGTCGCATCCACCTCGGCGCCGATCGGCAGGCGGGTGGCCGGCTCGATGACCGCGCTCATGGCGAAGGCACGCCGCGCCGATCGGCGCTCCGGCGCGAATCGGCCGAAATCTCCCTTCCCGTCACGTCCCGTCTCCTCTTCCCCGGCAAACGATAGCGAACCGGAGAGCGGGGACAAGGTCCGTCAGAAGTGGTTCGGCAGGCTCGTCACGGCCTCGGTGATCGAATGGGCCGCGTCCTGGATGTCCCGGCCCGACGGCACGAATTTGGGCACCGGGATGCCGAGGACCGACCGTTCTTCCTCGGCCTCCCGGGAGGGCCGCCGCTCGGCGGAAGCGACGCTCGGCGGGGGCACCGACGCTGCGGGGCGTACCTTCGCCGCCGTCCGCTCGGCGGGAGCCGGCCGGGCTGCGGGGCGCTCCGCCGGGGCCGCGGCCTGGAAGGCGGGCCGCGGCGGGGGCAGGGGCGCATCGGCCGGCAAGGACGCCGTTCGCGCCGGCGGCACCGCTGCCGGTGCTGCCGGCACCGCCGGTGCTGCTGGCACCGCTGGTGCTGCTGGCACCGCTGGTGCTGCTGGCACCGCTGGTGCCGCTGGCACCGGCGCGGCGGCCTCGGCCGGCGGCGAGGACCGGCTTTCCTGCGGCGGCGCGACGGGGCTCGGCGGCGCGACGGCGGGCGAGGGAGCCTCGACGGGCTTCGCCTCGTCGAGGCTCGCGGTCTCGGCCGGCTTCTTGATCTCGATGCGGCGTACCTGGGTGGGCATGGCCTGGGGGGCGAGCGTAGCCTGGGCGGGCTCGGACGGCCGCGCGGGCTCCGCGGCGGCCTGGGGCTGCGCCGCCGGGACCTGGGGGACGGACGCTTTCGGGGCCGGCGGGGCGAGAAGCGCGTCCAGCATCTTGAGTCGCCTGCTCTTCGCCTGCTCCTCCCCGGCCGGAGCGGGGCCTGGGAGAGCGGGGCGAAGGCCGGCGCTGGCGATGGTCGAGTCCATCGCCTTGCGACTGGCGCTTTCGGCCGAAACCACCGGCGGCACGGCGGCCGGCAGGGCGGATGCCGCCGGCAGGGCCGGTGCCGCGGAAGGGGCAGCACTCTTCTTCGGCATCAGGGCTGGAACGCCGTCGCGCAGGTCCGGCATATCGGGGAGGGGGCCGATCCTGATGGCCGCGACGCGCGGCTTGGCCGGCTCCTCGCCCTTTCCCCCGAGGAAATAGACGAGAAGGCCCCCGCCCGCCACGCCGAGGCCGGCGGCGAGGAGAACGGAGAGCAGAAGTGCCTTCCGCGATGCGGGTCGCGCCCCGGCGGCTCCCTTGGGCGCGACACGGTCGGCAGGACGGATCCTGGGACTGGGTGAGGACGTCATCGCGAATCCTATGGTCCGGGAATCGGGCTTGAAGATGTCAATCCTCGCCGATGCATGCCGGGCATGGCGGATCGGGCGGCGGCTTGGCCCCGCCCTCGCATCCTGTGGCGCGCCGGCAGGCCCCATGCTACCCGACCTCCCCTTCGAGACTGACGATACGAGCCGTGTCGCTTCTATTTCCTCAACATCTCGCACCGCGTCGGAAGACGCCTCCCCTCGCGCTTCTCATCGCGGTCACGATGTCGGGCACCGTGGCCCTGCATATCTTCATCCCGGCGCTTCCCAGCGTCGCGCGCGATCTCGGCGCCGCGCCTGCGACGGTCCAGCTCACGATCACGATGTATCTGGTGGGGCTCGCGGCCGGCCAGCTCGTCTATGGCCCGATCTCGGACCGCTACGGCCGCCGCTCTGTCCTGATCGCAGCCCTGCTGATCTACCTCGCCGGCTTCCTGCTCGCGATCCCGGCGACCTCGATCGGCTGGCTGATCTTCGCGCGCATCCTGCAATCGCTGGGCGCCTGCGGCGCGCTTGTCCTCGGCCGCGCCATGGTGCGGGACATCGCAACCGGCGCGGACGCCATCAAGATGATGGCGGCGCTGATGACCTGCATGACCCTGACGCCGAGTCTCGCGCCGGGCCTCGGCGGGCTGATCGAGGCCTGGCTCGGGTGGCGTGCAATCTTCGTCGCCCTGGCCGCGACGGTGACGGCCATGCTGGCGCTGGTGATTCTCCTGGCGCCCGAGACGCTTCCGGCGGTCTCCCACGTCCGCGGTCCATCCTTCATCCTCGGCGGCTATGCGCGCCTGCTGCGCTCCGCCAAGTTCAGGCACTATGTCCTGGCCGGCGCCTGTTCCGGCACGAGCCTCTATGCCTTCTTCGCCGCGGCGCCCTTCCTCTATATCGAGGTACTGCACCGCTCCCCGCAGGAGGTCGGCCTCTTCTGCGTCATCGTCGCCATGGGGCTCGCCGGCGGCGCGTTCCTGATGCGGATGCTGATCGGACGGCTGGAGCTGCGCCGCGCCGCCCGCCTCGGAAACCTGATCTCCGTCTTCGGGGCCAGCCTCCTCCTCCTGGCGCATTTCGCGGGGGCAACGAATGTTGTGACGCTGACCGGCGCGACGTTCGTCTATGCGATCGGAGTGGGCATGGCCGGACCGAACCTGATGTCGGGCGCGCTGAGCGTCGATCCCGCGGCGGCGGGCTCCGCCTCGGGGCTCTACGGCTTCAGCCAGATGGCGGTCGGGGCGCTCTGCACCCTCGCGGTGGGGCTCTGGCACGACAGCAGCGCCCTTGCTCTCGCCGTCGTCCTCCTGGCCGCCTCGCTCACCGCCGCCGCCGCCCTGCACAGGGTTTGATCACAGGCGCGGGACCACGTTCCGGGCGAGGGCCCGCGCCGTCGCCTCGGACCGGGCCACGATCACGAGGAGCTGCGTTTCCCCGCCCCGATCGAGCGCGGCGACATAGCCGGCCGCTTTCCGCGACCCGTCCTTGCGCGCCATGCGAACCAGGAGGCCGGGCGCGCCGCCTTCCTGCGCGGGCTCGGCCTCGACGCGGCTGCGCGGCGCGGCCTTGCCGGAACGGTGTCCCGGCGGCTTTTCCCGCGTGAGCATTGCGACGAGGGCTGCCGGGTCCGCCGCCGCCTGCCGCATCGATGCGGCCTCCTCGCCCCGGCTTCGGAAAAGGCCCGCCACGGCGGGCTCGGAACAGGTGAAGCAGGCCGAGATGGCGACCGGCTCGATCGGCGAATCGGTCAGCCAGCGGCGGATCGGAAGCGATTCCCAGGGCTGGTCGGCGGGCAATCCCGGCACGCTCGACGGGAAGACGACATCGGCGACCGTCGCGATTTCGGCGCAGCTTGCGAGCGACAGGGCGAGGCCGGCCGCGAGGGCCCGCCGGCAGGACCTGGCGCCGATCCGGCGGGGATCGATCCGCGAAGAGCGGCCCATCTCGATTCGGCCTCCGAGCCGGCGCGGACGGTTTTCACGTGAAACGCCCGGAGACCGGGCGGCTACTGCACGAGGCGCGGGCCGCCGTTCTGGACCTTCTCGTTCTCGCCCAGGATGCCGAGGCGGCGCGCCACCTCCGAATAGGCTTCGATAAGGCCGCCCATATCGCGGCGGAAGCGGTCCTTGTCGAGCTTGTCCTGGCTCTTGATGTCCCAGAGGCGGCAGGAATCGGGGGAGATCTCGTCGGCGACGACGATCCGCATCATGTCGCCCTCCCAGAGCCTCCCCGTCTCCATCTTGAAATCGACGAGCCGGATGCCGACGCCGAGGAAGAGGCCCGACAGGAAGTCGTTGACCCGGATGGCGAGAGCCATGATGTCGTCGATCTCCTGCGGCGTCGCCCAGCCGAAGGCGGTGACGTGCTCCTCCGACACCATCGGGTCGTTGAGGGCGTCGTTCTTGTAGTAGAACTCGATGATCGAGCGGGGGAGCTGCGTGCCCTCCTCGAGCCCGAGCCGGGTCGCGAGCGAGCCGGCGGCCACGTTCCGCACCACGACCTCGAGCGGGATGATCTCGACCTCGCGGATGAGCTGCTCGCGCATGTTCAGCCGGCGGATGAAATGCGTCGGCACGCCGATATCGTTCAGGTGCTGGAAGATATATTCCGAGATGCGGTTGTTCAGCACGCCCTTGCCGTCGATGACGTCGTGCTTCTTCGCATTGAAGGCCGTGGCATCGTCCTTGAAATGCTGGATGAGAGTGCCGGGCTCCGGGCCTTCGTAGAGGACCTTCGCCTTGCCCTCGTAGATGCGACGGCGGCGGTTCATGGGCGTGTACCGTGGCTTGAGAAAATCCATGGGCTGCCGTGGCTCCTTGGCAATGTGGTCCGCGGCTCGGCACGGCACGCGCGGAATCCGCACGCGACCGCACCGGGGGCGGAACCTAGACGATCGCCCCGATGGGAGCAACGAGGGCGGGAGATTCCGCGCGCTTATGGCGTCCGAAAAAGGGCGCCGCCAAGGCACAATGGTGCAGTGCGCAAAGCGCATGGCCCGGCCGGGGGCTTGGCAGTCGCCGCCCGAGGCCACATATTCGACGGAGCAGCGGGAGACAGGCAGGTCGTGACAAAGTTCGATGAGCGCCGGGACGCGTTCGAGAAGAAATTCGTGCATGACGAGGAATTGCGCTTCAAGGCGACGGCCCGGCGCAACAAGGCGCTCGGCCTGTGGGCCGCGGCCCGGCTCGGCAAGTCGGGCGACGAGGCCGAAGCCTATGCCAAGACGGTGATGATGGCCGATTTCGAGGAAGCCGGCGATCACGACGTGCTGCGCAAGGTCAAGGCCGACCTGGAGGCGGCCGGCCAGTCCGTCTCCGACGAGGACATCCGCACGACCATGGACGAGCTGATGGCGCAGGCCATCCACGAGATCAAATCGAAATAGCTTCGGCTTCGCGACGGCGCGCGCGTCCCGGGCCCTCCCGGGGCGCATTCACGCCGCCGGATCGGTTTCCCCGGCGGCGGCGAAGCCCGGCAGGTCCTGCGGAATCCCGGCCGTGAGCCGCAGCCGCAGGCCGTCCGGGATTCGGACCGGCCGTCCGCGGGAGAGGGCCGCCACCAGCACCGTCGCCGTGACGAGAACCTCCTCGTCCCGCAGGATGCGCTGCGACACGTCGAGCGTCGCGCCCCGGACTTCCGCCGTCGCGGTCTCGATCGTCAGGACGTCGTCCATCCGCGCGGGCCTCAGGTAGTCGATCGTCATGCGGCGCACGGCGAAGAACAATCCCTGGCCCTCGGCATGCAGCATCGACTGGTCGACGCCCGCCGCGCGCAGGATCTCGGTGCGCCCGCGCTCCAGGAAGCGCAGATAGCTCGCATGATAGACGAGGCCGGAGAAATCGGTGTCCTCGTAATAGACGCGGACGGGCAGGCGATGGGTGGGGCTCAAGCGACGGGTCCCAGCTCGACGAGCGTGATCTCGGGCGGCACGCCGAAGCGCACCGGGATCATGCTGTAGCCCAACCCGCCCGAGACCACGAGATCGGCATGTTCCCGGACATGGCCCCAGGCATAGCGCTGGGGGCAGGGGACCACCGGAGAATAGCCGAAAAGCCGGACCTGCCCGCCATGGGTATGGCCGCTGAGCGTCAGGGCGATTCGCGCCGGGACGCGCGGGAAGATGTCCGGCTCGTGGGCGAGAAGGATGGCGGGGGCACCGTCCGGGATCGGCGCCAGGGTCGCGCGGAGATCGTGCGAGCCCCCGTAGCGGCGCCGGCCGGCCCGCCGCGCCGGGGCGAAGGCGAGCTGGTCGCCGAGCCCCGCGAGCCAGAGCGTATGCAGCCCCGCCTGCAGGGGCACGGATTCGTTGTGCAGGACCCGGATGCCGGCATCGTTCAGCGCCCGCGCCGCGAGGGGAAGGTCCCCGCTCCGCTGCGCGGCCGGGTCGTCCCACCAGTCGTGATTGCCGAGGACGGCGAAAACTCCGAGCGGCGCGCGCAGGCCCGCCAGGGCCGGCCCCCATTCGGATGCGGGCAGGACGCGCGCCATCCAGCGGCGTCCCGCGACGAAGTCGCCGAGGAGGACGATCAGGTCGGGCTCGAGCGCCCTCGTGCTTTCGACGACCGCCCGGATGCGCGCGGCATCCGTATAGGGCTCGCAGGCATGGATGTCGGAGAGGGCGGCGATGCGCAGGCGCAGCCCCTCGGGCCAGGGGCCGACGGGGGCGAAGCGATGCTCGGCCACGACCGTCATCCTCGGCTCGACGCCGAAGCCCCAGGCCGCGCCGGCGGCGCTCGTCGCGACGAGTGTCCCGCCGGCGCGGAGCAAGGAGCGGCGGGTGAGAAGGGGAGGGCGCATCGCGATCGTGATCCCGGAAGCCGGCCCGACCCTGGCACGCCGATGATGGCGACGCCGTGCCGAAGCTCACGCGTCGCATGGTCGCGGCAGGGTTCAGTCCTCCTCCCCGGTGAAGAGACCGAACTGGACGGCGGGATCGCGCTTCGGCTCGGCGAGGCCGAGATGGCGGAAGGCGTGCGAGGTCAGGACGCGCCCGCGCGGAGTGCGGGCGAGAAGGCCGCGCTGGATCAGGAAGGGCTCGATGATCTCCTCCAGCGCGTCGCGCGGCTCGGAGAGCGCCGCGGCGATCGTCTCGATCCCGACCGGGCCGCCGCCGTAATGGGCCGCGATGACGGTGAGGTATTTGCGATCCATCAGGTCGAGCCCGATCGGATCGACCTCGAGAAGCCGCAGCGCCCGGTCGGCGAGGGCGCGCGAGATGGTCTCGACCCCGTCGACCACGGCGAAGTCGCGCACGCGGCGCAGGAGCCGCCCGGCGATGCGCGGCGTGCCCCGCGAGCGCTTGGCGATCTCGTTCGCGCCCTCGTCGGACATGCCGATGCCGATGACGCGCGCCCCGCGCTTGACGATCAGCTCCAGCTCGTCGGTATCGTAGAATTCGAGCCGGATCGGGATGCCGAAACGATCGCGCAGCGGCGTCGTGAGAAGGCCCGCGCGGGTCGTCGCGCCGACGAGGGTGAAGGCGGGCAAATCGATCTTCACCGAGCGCGCCGCCGGGCCCTCGCCGATCACGAGGTCGAGCTGGCGGTCCTCCATGGCCGGATAGAGAATCTCCTCGACGGCAGGATTGAGCCGGTGGATCTCGTCGATGAAGAGGACGTCGCGCTCGTCGAGATTGGTGAGCTGGGCGGCGAGGTCGCCGGCCTTGGCGATGACGGGGCCGGAGGTCGAGCGGAAATTGACGCCGAGCTCCCGCGCCACGATCTGCGCCAGCGTGGTCTTGCCGAGGCCCGGCGGGCCGACGAAGAGCACGTGGTCGAGCGCGTCGCCCCGCGTCCGCGCCGCCTCGATGAAGACCTGGAGATTGGAGCGCGCCGCGCGCTGCCCGACGAATTCCGCCAGCGAGAGCGGCCGCAGGCTCGAATCGGGATCGCTCTCGCGCCGCTCGGGCGACACGAGGCTGGTTTTCCGGGCCGGCGGCATGGCTCGTCTCTACGTCGACGGGCGCCGGCTGTCACGCCGTGTCATCCCCCGCGGGCCGCGGGGGGATGACGGGCCGATCACTTCTTGCCGAAGCTCAGGCCGCCGAAGCGCGAATTGAAGCGCGAGACACGGCCGCCGCGGTCGAGGAGCTGCTGCTGGCCGCCGGTCCAGGCCGGATGGGTCTTGGGGTCGATGTCGAGGTTCAGCGTGTCGCCTTCCTTGCCCATCGTGGAGCGCGTCACGAATTCCGAGCCGTCGGTCATGACGACCTTGATGAAATGATAGTCGGGATGGACCGTCGGGCCCTTCTCGCGCTTGGCGACCTTGACCGCCTTCTGGTTCTGCTCGGCCATCGTGCTCACTCCGCGGCATGCGGCTCGCCAGCGAAACGCGCCGGGAAGCTCCGCGCCGTCTTCCGTTCGAGGAACTTGGGTTTGGGAAAGGCGACGCTATAACGCACGGGCCCGCAGGTGACAAGCAAGGCGCGAAGCCGCAGAGCGGGCCCCGTCCACCGCGGCCCGTCCGGGCCGCGACCATTTCAAGCCCGAGACCATGCCGGCCGCGACGCCCGAACGCCCCCGTCCCTCGCTCCGCGCGCTGAGCCCCCTCCTGCCCTATGCGACCCGGTACAAGCGCCATATCGCGGCGGCGATCGCGGCGCTCTCGCTCGCCGCGGGCGCGACCCTGGTCCTGCCGATCGCGGCGCGGCGGGTCATCGACCACGGCTTCTCCGATGCCGGCGGGCGGCTCATCGATGCCTATTTCCTGATCCTCCTCGGCGTGGTGGCGGCGATCGCGGTCGGAAGCGCGCTGCGCTATTATCTCGTGGTCACGCTCGGCGAGCGCATCGTCACGGACCTGCGCGACGCGGTCTTCTCGCGGCTGACGGCGCTCGACCCGGCCTTCTTCGACGAGGCCCGGTCCGGCGACCTCGTCTCGCGGCTGACCGCGGATACGGTGCAGGTGAAATCGGCCTTCGGGGTCTCGATCTCGATGGCGCTGCGCAACATCGCGCTCGTCCTCGGGGCGCTCGCGATGATGGTCGTGACGAGCCCCAAGCTCTCGGGGCTCGTCATCCTCGCCATTCCCCTCGTCGTCCTGCCGCTCGTCTTCAGCGGGCGCGCGGTGCAGCGCCGCTCGCGCCTCGCCCAGGACCGGCTCGCCGACGCTTCCGCCTTCGCCGCCGAGGCGGTGGCCTCGATCCGCACCATGCAGGCTTTCGGGCAGGAGCGCGCGACGGCGCGGCGCTTCGGCGAGGCCGCCGAGGCCGCCTTCCTCGCCGCACGCGAGGCGACGCGCCAGCGCGCCTTCCTCACCTGCGCCGTCATCTTCCTCGTCTGCGCGAGCGTGGTCGGCATCCTCTGGTGGGGGGCTCAGGACGTGCTCGCCGGCACGATGACCGGCGGGCGGCTGTCGCAATTCGTGCTCTATGCCGTCCTCGCGGCCAGCGCGCTGGGCCAGCTGTCGGAGGTCTACGGCGAATTGACCGCCGCCGCCGGCGCCGCCGAGCGCCTCGGCGAGATCCTCGCCTCCCGCCCTTCCATCACCGCCCCCCCCCATCCCGCCGCCCTTCCCACGCCGCCGCTCGGGACACTTGCTCTCGACGGGGTACATTTCACCTATCCGGGGCGCGACACGCGCTCGCTCCACGGGGTTTCCTTCGCGGTCCGGGCCGGGGAGCGGGTGGCCCTGGTCGGGCCCTCGGGCGCCGGCAAGAGCACCGTCTTCCAGCTCCTGCTGCGCTTCTACGATCCGCAGCAGGGCCGCGTCCTGGTCGACGGCGAGCCGCTGCCCGCGCTCGACCCGGCCGAGTTCCGGCGCCGCATCGCCCTCGTGCCGCAGGAGCCCGTGATCTTCATGGGCTCGATCCTCGACAATATCCGCTACGGCCGCCCCGAGGCCTCCCTGGAGGAAGCGCGCCGCGCCGCCGAGGCCGCGGCGGCGGCCGAGTTCATCGAGGCCCTGCCGCAGGGCTACGAGACGCGGATCGGGGAGCGGGGCGTGAACCTGTCCGGCGGCCAGCGCCAGCGCATCGCCATCGCCCGCGCCGTGCTGAAGAACGCGCCGATCCTGCTTCTCGACGAGGCGACCTCGGCGCTGGATGCCGAGAGCGAGAAGGCGGTCCAGGCCGCCTTGGAGCGGCTGATGGCGAACCGCACGAGCCTCGTCATCGCCCACCGCCTCGCGACGATCCGCTCCTCGGACCGCATCCTGGTGATGGAGGACGGGCGCATCGTCGAGGAGGGCACGCACGACGCCCTCGTGCGGCACAGCGGCCTCTATGCGCGCCTCGCCGCCCTGCAATTCGATCTCGAGGCGCCGGAAACGCGGTCGAGGGCGGCAGCGGGCTCCTAGCCGGTTCGCCGGCGCAGGCGGCGCCCTGTCATCCCCGGCCGGAGCGAAGCGGAGGGGAAGGGGATCCAGAGCCGCCTGCGAGCCCTCTGGATCCCCTTCCCGGGCCTGCGGCGCGCCGGGGATGACAGGGGAAGGATGACAGCCGGATCAGGCCGCGGGCTTGGGCGTCGCGATGCCCTTCTCGGCGAAGAGCTGCTGCAATTCGCCCGACTGAAACATCTCGCGGGTGATGTCGCAGCCGCCGATGAATTCGCCCTTCACATAGAGCTGCGGGATGGTCGGCCAGTTGGAATATTCCTTGATCCCGTTGCGGATGCCCTCGTCCTCCAGGACGTTGATGCCCTTGTAGGGCACCCCGACATAGTTCAGGATCTGCACGACTTGGCCCGAGAAGCCGCACATCGGAAATTGCGGCGTCCCCTTCATGAAGAGGACGACGTCGTTCGTCTTGACCTCGTTGTCGATCTGGCTGTGAACGTCGGACATCGGGGGCTCCTTTCGGGCGCGGGCTCGTCGAGCGTCTATGCGCCCGAGCCGCTCCCTCCCGCAAGAGGGCCGGGATTGCGGCCGTTCGCCCTCTGCCCCAGACTGGGGCCATGCCCCGCCTCTTCACGGCCCTCGAGGTCCCGCCTGCGCTCGCGCGCGATCTCGCGCTCTACCGGGGCGGCTTGCCGGGCGCGCGCTGGATCGATGCGGAGAACTACCACGTCACACTGCGCTTCATCGGTGATATCGACCACGCCATGGCCCGGGACGTCGCCGCCGGCCTCGCCGAAATCCCGCCCCGCCCGGCCTTCGGCGTCGCCATCGACGCCCTCGCGAGTTTCGGCAGCGATCGCCCGCGGGCGATCCTCGCGCGGATCGTCCCGACGCCCGAGCTGACGCGCCTCCAGGCGGAGCAGGAGAAGCTGATGCGGCGACTCGGGCTCGAGCCCGAAACCCGCAAGTTCACGCCCCACGTGACCCTCGCGCGCCTGCGCGGCGTCCGGGCCTCCGACCTCGCCGCCTTCATTGCGCGGGCGGGCCATTTCCCCCGCCTCTCCTTCACGGCCGAGCGCTTCGTGCTCATGTCCTCGCGCGATTCGGTCGGAGGCGGGCCTTATGTCGTCGAGGCGGCCTATCCTTTCGCGCCGACGGCCGAAGAGAGGGCGCCGTTCTGAAGCGCGATCAGGGCTTCCCGCTCCCCTGGAGAACCGTTTCCGCCTCCTGCCGCGCCGCTTGAAGCGCCGGCAGGCGCTCCCCCTCGGGCACTCCGTCGGCGAGGTCCACGGCCTCCTGCGCGAGGCCCCGGTCGCCGGCGAGCCGGGCGAGGGCCGCCAGCACGGAGGCGAGCGCGGCCCGCTGCGCGGCGCCGGGCTCCTTGGCGAAACCCTCCCGACGGAGCGCGAGAAGCGCGCGATAGGCTTCGCGCGCCTGCTCCTCGTCGCCGAGGCCGAGGCTCATCCTGGCCCTGGTCTCGAGCAGGTAGTCGAGGAAGCGCGCCCCGCGCGGATCGCCCGACGCCGTCAGCTCGCGGAGCACGCCGGCCGATTCCTCGAAGGCCGCCCGCGAGCCGGCCCGGTCGCCGGCGAATCCCCTGAAGACCGCAACCTGGAGCAGGCCGGTCGCGAGTTGTATCCGAAGCCTCGTATCGCCCGGACGAAGCGTCAGCATATGGCGCAGCACGCCCGCCTCCTCCTCGAAGGTCGCGAGCGTCCCCGGCGCATCCTGGGCCTTCATCTGGAGCTGCGCCATGGCCCGCAGAAGCTCCTGGAGGAGGGAGAAGGGCTTGTAGTTGTGCGAATCGATCCCCGCGAGCGACCGCGCCAGGACGAGCGCTTCCTTCCGCAACGTCATGCCGCCCGCCGCGTCTCCCGCCAGTTCCCGCGTCTCCGCCATATCGCGGAGCGCGATGGCGAGATCGGTCTTCGCCTCCGCATTGCCGGGCTGGCTCGCGGCGAGGCGGCGGTCGATCTCGAGCCGCTCCCGATAGGCCGCGCTCGCGCCCGCCTCGTCCCCCTTCTGGCGCTTCACGGCGGCGACATTGGCGAGCGCCACCGCGAGGGAGCGCTGGTTGCGCATGTCGAGCGAGTTGCGGGCGACGAGCGCGCGGAAGATGTCCAGCTCCTCCTGATAGGCTCCGAGGGCCCCGTCCCAGTCGGAGAGGGCCCAGGCGCCGTTGCCGAGGAATTCGAGCGCGATCGCGACCGTGCGCTGCCGCTCGGCATTTTGCGGATCGTCCCGCAGGAGGCGCCGCTCGATCGCAAGCGAGTCGCGGTAGCGCGCCATCGCCTCCTGCTTGCGGCCCTGCTTGAGGTCGAGATTGCCGAGATTGTCGAGCATCGAGGAGAGGCCGCGCTGCATGACGTGGCTGGACGGGAACTCCTCGGCCAGCTTGCGGGCGATGTCGTAGCTCTCCTCGTAGGATCGCGCGGCGAGATCCAGGTCGTCGCTTTCGAGGCCGAGATAGCCGAGATTGAAGAGGGCGGATTGCAGGGCGCTGCGCAAATTGCCGCCCTGGTCCTGCGGGTCGGCCGCGACCTCCCGGCGGGCGACCTCGACCTGCTCGCGATACGCCTCGCGGGCGCCCGAATAATCGCCGAGCGCGAGGCGGGCATCGCCGAGCCGGTTCAGCGGCGCAAGGACCCGGCGGCGCAGTTCCGGGTCGTCCGCCCCCCGCTGTGCCCCGATCCGGGCCAGCCTCAGGGCCTCCTCGAAGCGCCCGCGCGCGGCGGAGACGTCGCCGGCCTGGTCGTCGATCGTCCCGCGCGTCACCGTGACGACGCCGAGATCGCTTTCGACCCGGACATCCTCCGGCCGCGTGCGCACGAGGCCCTCCATGATCGCGACGGCGCGGTCGGCATCGGCGCGGGCGGCGGGGAGGTCGCCCACGGCCGCGTAGATACGGGCGAAATTGTCGAACATCGCCGCGCGCGTCCGCAGCAATTCCGGATCGCCCGGCGCGGTCGTGGCGAGCTTGTCGCTCGCGTTCTGCGCGGTCGAGAGGATCTTCCGCAGAGCATCGACACGCATTCCCGCGACGTCGCCGAGGCCCTGGACGATGTCGAAGATCACGCCGCGCACCGCCTCGCGGGCGACGCCGAAATTGCGGAGCGCGAGGGCGGTCTGCTCGCGCGCGACGCTCCACTGGAAGAGCGCGCCGAGCGCGACCAGGGCAAAGACGATTGCGGCGGCGCCCGTCAGCATCATCGCCCGGCCCGCCCGGATGCGGGAGGCTCGCACATAGGCTCGCGTCTCGGGCGAAATCTCGTCGCCGTAGCGGGCGACGATGTTCTCCGCCTCCGCCAGCGGCAGGCCGCGGGGCAGGAGGAGATCCGCCCGGCGCGCCGCCTCCCAGCGCTGCCGGCGGGCCTCGATCTCCCCGCGAATACGGTAGAAATCGGCGCTTCCCTGCACGATGTCGCGCGCCCGCGCCCAGTCCGCCAGGATGCGCTGGTGGGCGAGGCGCACGAGCGCGCCGTCCTGCGCGTCGGACACGGTGAGCAGGCGGCTCGCGATCAGGGCCGCGACGAGGCGCCGGCGCGGCTCGTCCGGCGCGATCTCGGGGAGGGGGGCCGGGGTGAGGGTGAGCGTGCCGGCGAGCGGCCCTTCCTGTTCGAGCTGGGCGAGGCTCCGCACGAGGCGCGGCAGGGCGCGCAAGGCCGTCTCGTCGAGTCCCGCCAAAGCGCGCTCGCCGACCTCCTCGACGATGCCGGTCAACCCGCCGAGGCCGGCATAGACCTCGAAGGGAAGAATGGTCCGCTCGCGGCCGTCCTCGGCCGGCTCCGTTCGGCGCCCCTCGTAGAGGCGCGCGAGAGCGAGCTGGACCAGGGGCAGCATATCGGGCCGCTCGGCCTCCCGCAGCAGCCGCTCGTCCACGCCTTCGCCGGTCACGGGATCGGCGCCGAAGGCGAGGTCCGCCGCCTCCGCGGGCCGCCTCACGATCTCGGCCAGTTCCGCCGCGCCGGGAGCCGCAAGGTCGTAGCTCGCCCCCGTTTCCTTCAGCGCCTTGAGGCCCTGATGGGCCAGCATGGCCGCATAGAGATCGGCCCGGAGCGTCGCGGCGATCCAGATCCGGCCCGTCGCGAGGAGGGCGGAGAGGGCCGCGACGAAGCCGTCGCGCTGCTCCTCCGCAAGGGTCGGCGCGAACAGCTCGTCGAGCTGGTCCACCACGAGGACGAGATCGACGCGGACGGGCCGTCCCCGCCGCTCGCTCTCCTGCTCCTCACGGCCGAGCCCGTCGAGCACCGCGACGATGCGGCCGGCGGCGGAGGCCGCATCCGCGCCGAGCAAGGCCGCAAGAGACGATGGCGACAGCCCCTCTGCCGCGAGTTCCGGCAGGGCGGGGCCGCGCCCCTCCTCCGGGAGGGGCAGGTCCCGCTCGGACAGGAACAGCGCCGCTGCGAGCGCGGCACCGGGGCCTTCCGGGTCGTCGGCGGGGCGGAAGGCGGCGACGCGCCAGCGATCGACGCTCTCGATCACGCCCGGCGTCGTCACGCGCGGCACGAGGCCGGCCTTGACGAGCGAGGACTTGCCCGAGCCGCTGGCGCCGACGACGAGGAGGAACGGCACGCCATCGGCAGCCTTCTCGCGCCAGAGATCGACCGCGCGCGAGACGTCCCGCCCGCGCCCGAAGAAGACCGCCGCGTGGCGGAAGCCGTAGGATTCGAGCCCCGGATAGGGCGAGCCCTTGATCGCGTCGGGCCAGGCGAGGATGCGCCCCGCCGCCACCTTGTCCGTGAGCCAGCGCCGCAGCAGCGCCTCGACCTGGGCTTCGAAATCGTCCTCGGAGGCGTAGACTTGGTAGGCGGCGCGGAAATGTCCCTCGGGCGTCAGGAACCAGCGCGCGAAAAACGCCTCCAGCCTCGCCCATTCCTGGGCGATCCGCTCGCGTTCCGGATCGTCGATCGCCGGGCGGGGCGCCGAGCCGCCATAGCGGTAGACGAAGACATCGGGGCTCTCGGCCCCCCGCCGGCGCGCCTCGACGGAGGTGAGAAGCTCGTAGGCCGTCCCGCTCGGATAGGGCTCGCCCGAATCGAGAGTCTCGGGAAAATCGGGCGGAAGCTCCGTGCCGAGCCGCCATTTGAAGAGCGTGAGGACGAGGTCGCACTCGACCGCGAGCGGAATCTGCGTCTGGAAGGTCGCGTGCGCCTGGTAGGCTTCGGTCTCCCAGCGGATCACGTCGATCCGGGCACGTCCGGCGCATTCGCCGTTCAGCCGGCTCACCACCGCCGCGACGCGCCGCCGCTCGACCGCGACATCGCCGGGCGAGGACAGGAACAGGCGGAAGATGCGCGTCGTCATGCACTTCGTCCGGCATCGCGGCCGGGCCGCATCCGACATCTATCCGGCGGGCTGCCCTCCCGCGAGTCCCTGGGCCTCAGACGATCTGGTTGACCAGCCTTTCCCCGCGCCGGAGGCGGGCGACGTTCTCGACCAGAAGCTCGATGACGCTTGCCTCGTAGGTCCGCGTTTCGCCGGCCGCATGGGGCGTGATCAGGACGTTCGGCATCTCCCAAAGGGGCGAGGAGGCGGGAAGCGGCTCCTCGGCCGTCACGTCGAGGGCCGCCGCGCCGAGGCGGCCCGAGCGGAGGGCCGCGACGAGATCCGCCTCGACCACGCAGCCGCCGCGCGCCACGTTCACCAGCACCGCGCCGGGCTTCATCGCGGCCAGCGCCCGCGCATCGAGGAGGCCGCGCGTCTCCGGCGTCAGGGGGCAGGTCAGCACGACGTAATCGGCGCGGGCGAGACAGGCATGGAGATCCGTCACCGCCACGACCTCGTCGGCGTCCCCAGCCCCCGCCGACGGGTCGCGGCGCAGGCCGATCACATGCATGCCGAACGCCTTGGCGAGGCGCGCGATCCGGCCTCCGATCCGGCCGAGCCCGACCACGGCCAGCGTCTTGCCGCCGATCACGTCCTCCCGAAGGGAGTGGTCGCCCTGGTAGGGACGCCAGAAGCGCTTCGCCTGGTTGTCGCGCGCCTCGGGAAGGCGGCGGGCGAGGGCGAGGATCATGGCGAGGGCGTGCTCGGACACCGCCTGCTCGTTCGCGCCCTGGGCGCTGGCGAGATGGACCCCGTGCGTCCCGAAGGCCGCGAGGTCGAACTGGTTGATTCCGGCCGAGACCGATTGCACGAGGCGCAGCCGGCCGGCGCGCGGCAGGAAGGCATTGTCCCAGAGCAGGGAGGCGACCAGGATGTCGATCTCCCCGATCCGCGCGGCGACACCTTCCCTGGTCGTCTCCCGGATGACGACCGCGCCTTTCGGCCTGCGGCTCTCCTCCAGGCCCTCATAGGCGTCCATCAGGCGATAGACGGGATGGGCGAGGCAGATGACGGGGGAATCGGGCAGCATGGGCCTCTTCCAACGGAAGGCGATGCCCCGGACCGGGGCATTTTCACGTGAAACAATCCCCGACGAACCGTGTCGGCCTAGTCGGGCGCCGCCACCGTGGTCAGGGCCAGGGCGTGGAGGACCCCGCCCATCCGCCCACCCAGCGCATCATAGACGAGCTGATGCTGGCGCACCCGCGGCAGCCCCTTGAAGGCGGCGGAGGTCACCGTCGCGGCATAGTGATTGCCGTCCCCGGCGAGGTCCCGGATCTCGACCGCCGCATCCGGCAGGGCCGCCTTGATCATGCGCGCGATCTCGCCCGCTTCCATGGCCATGACGCTTCTCCTCAAGTCGCCTCGGACGCCGCATTCCCGTCCATGTAACCGGGCAGCCAACCTTCATGGACGCGCCGCAGCTCGGCCACGGGGAGGCCCTCCTCCTCGGGGAGCACGATCTCGTCCCCTCCCGTGAGGCCCAGATACCAGCTCGGGACGCCCGCCGCCGTCGCCTCCTGGCGCAAGGCGAACATCTCCTCGCTCCGGCAGGCGACGACATAGCGGCCCTGGTCCTCGCCGAACAGGAAGGCGTGGAGCGGCACGGTGGTCGGCATGTCCCGCGCGCGAAGCTCGATCCCGATCCCGCCGGCCATCGCCATCTCGGCCAGCGCGATCGCGATGCCGCCGTCGGAGACGTCGTGGACCGTGTCGACCTTGCCGGCCCGGATCAGGCCGCGCACGAAATCGCCGACCTTGCGCTCGGCCGCGAGATCGACCGGGGGCGGCGCGCCCCCCTCGCGGCCGCAGATGTCGCGCAGATAGAGCGACTGGCCGAGCCAGCCCGCGGTCGCGCCCAGCACCAGCACCGCCTCGCCCTCCCGCTTGAAGGGGATGGAGGCGCGGACCGTCACGTCGTCGAGGAGGCCGACGCCGCCGATCGTCGGCGTCGGCAGGATGCCGCGCCCGTTGGTCTCGTTGTAGAGCGAGACGTTGCCGGAGACGACGGGGAAGTCGAGCGCCCGGCACGCCTCGCCGATGCCGCGGATGCAGCCGACGAGCTGCCCCATATATTCGGGCCGCTCGGGGTTGCCGAAATTGAGGTTGTCGGTCACGGCGAGCGGCAGGCCGCCGACCGCCGTGATGTTGCGCCAGGCCTCCGCCACGGCCTGCCGGCCGCCCTCGACCGGATCGGCCTCGCAATAGCGGGGCGTGACGTCGGTCGTGAGCGCGAGGCCCTTCGGCCCGTCCTCCACCCTCACCACGGCCGCGTCGCCGCCGGGGCCGCCGACCGTGTTGCCGCCAATGAGGTGGTCGTATTGTTCCCAGACCCAGCGCTTCGAGCAGCCGTCCGGCGAGCCGACGAGCTTCAGCAGCGCCTCGCGATGCGGCATGGGCGGGACGACGTCAGCCGCCTCGATCCGCGGCTGGAAGGTATTGGCGAGGTGGGGGCGGTCATAGACGGGGGCGAGGTCGCCCAGCTCCTTGATCGGCAGGTCGGCCACCGTCTCGCCGCCGTGCCTGACCACGAAGCGCAAGGTGTCGGTGGTCTTGCCGATGACCGCGAAATCGAGCCCCCATTTGCGGAAGATCGCGGCCGCATCCTCCTCCCGGCCGGGATCGAGCACCATGAGCATGCGCTCCTGGCTCTCGGAGAGCATCATCTCGTAGGCGCTCATGCCGGCCTCGCGGGTCGGCACGGCGTCGAGATCCAGCTCGATGCCGAGATCGCCCTTGGCGCCCATCTCGACCGCCGAGCAGGTCAGGCCGGCCGCGCCCATGTCCTGGATGGCGATGACCGAGCCCGATTCCATCAGCTCGAGGCAGGCTTCCAGCAGCAGCTTCTCCGCGAAGGGATCGCCGACCTGCACGGTCGGGCGCTTCTCCTCGCTCTCGTCGTCGAAGGCAGCGGAGGCCATGGTGGCGCCGTGGATGCCGTCGCGGCCGGTCTTCGAGCCGAGATAGACGATCGGATTCCCGATTCCCGTCGCCTTGGCGTAGAAGATCTTGTCGGCCCGGGCGAGGCCGACCGCCATGGCGTTGACGAGGATGTTGCCGTCATAGCGCGTGTGGAATCCGACCGCGCCGCCGACCGTCGGCACGCCGAAGGAATTGCCGTAGCCGCCGATCCCCGCGACCACGCCGGCCACGAGGTGGCGCGTCCTCGGATGGTCGGGGGAGCCGAAGCGGAGCGCGTTCAGCGCCGCGATCGGCCGCGCGCCCATGGTGAAGACGTCGCGCAGGATGCCGCCCACCCCCGTCGCCGCGCCCTGGTAGGGCTCGATGAAGGAGGGATGGTTGTGCGATTCCATCTTGAAGACGCAGGCCAGCCCGTCCCCGATATCGATGACGCCGGCATTCTCGCCCGGCCCCTGGATCACCCAGGGAGCGGCGGTCGGCAGCGTCTTCAGGTGCAGCCGCGAGGATTTGTAGGAGCAGTGCTCGTTCCACATCGCCGAGACGATGCCCAGCTCCACCAGCGTCGGCTCGCGGCCGATCAGGTCGGTGAAGCGCTTGTATTCCTCTGCGGTCAGCCCGTGCTGACGCACCAGTTCCGGGCTGATCAGGCCGTCGCTCGCCACAATGGTTCCCCGAGGGTCAGGACAAGGGCCGGGCCTTAAAGCGTAAGCTTTTATGAAGCAACGCATGAGGAGGGCAACGCATCCGAAACCATTGGCGGATGACGCTTCCGCCTCTGGCACGAGGCTCGCCCTCGCATCCCTGCGAGCGAACCAGACGGGCGAAGGAGGCCGAAATGGGACTGTGCGGGCGTTTCAAAACGGATCAGAACGGGGCGACGGCGATCCTTTTCGCCTTCACGCTCATTCCCATCCTGGGCCTGGTGGGGGCGGCGATCGATTATTCCCGCGCCTCGATGGCGCAGAGCAAGATGCAGGCTGCGATCGACCTCGCCGCGCTCAGCATCGTCAAGCTGCCCCTCAACGCCTCGCAGGCCACCATCGACCAGATCGCCAAGGATTCGCTGGAATCGACCTTCGGCTTCGCCATGAGCACGCGCTCGGCCTCCGGCGTCACGCTGGAGGGTTTCTCTGCCAGCCGCAGCGGCAAGATCATCAGCGTGACCGCCAACGGGATCTCCGAGAGCACCTTCATGGGGATTCTCGGCATTCCCTCGACGCAGATCGGCGCGCAATCCCAGGCGGTCTGGACCGCGAAGAAGATCGAGCTGGCCCTGGTCCTCGACAATACCGGCTCGATGGGAGATTCGATCGGCGGCGGGCGCCGCAAGATCGACGCGCTCAAGGAATCCGCGAACCAACTGCTCTCCGACCTGCGCGGCGCCGCGAAGGAGGCCGATACCGTGAAGGTGTCGATCGTGCCCTTCGACACCGAGGTGCGGCTCGATCCGGCGACCTATCGCGCGAAGCCCTGGTTCGACTGGACGCGGACCAAGACCGACAAGACGAAATGGACCGGCTACGTCTTCGACCGCTACAACAGCTATGCGACCTCGGACGCCGCCCCCTCCGCCGCCATCGCGGATTCGCTCTTCCCCGCGCCGCAGGAGACCACGTCCTCCATGGCCGGCTCGCTCCAGACGATCCGGCCGCTCACCACGCTCTATGACGAGACGAACTACAACTCCCTGAAGGCCGTCGTGTCGGGCATGCAGCCGCGGGGCTATACCGACATCGCGCTCGGCGCGATCTGGGGCCTCGCCACCCTCAGCCCCACCGATCCCTTCTCCGAAGCGCAGCCCGCCTCCAACACGGAGGTGAAGAAATACATGGTCATCCTCACCGACGGGGACAACACCATGAACCACGTCAACGGGGCGAAGAGCCAATCCACCGCGCAGATCGACACCAAGACGCTCGCCTCCTGCTCCGCCGCCAAGGATTTCGGCGTCGAGGTCTTCACGATCCGGCTCGTCGACGGCAATGCGGACCTGTTGAGGAAGTGCGCTTCCTCGAGCACCAACTATTTCGACGTCCAGAATGCAGGCCAGCTCGGGCAGGCGTTCAAGTCGATCGTCGACGCGATCAGCGGCACCCGCATCTCCAGTTGAGATGTTCGAAGCTCCCGCTGTCATCCCCTCCGGGAAGGGGATGACAAGGGGCGATCCGGGGCCTCAGCCGGCCGCCTTGCGCATGGCCGCCGCACCGGCCTTCAGGAAGGCGGCGTCGGTGCCGATGGCGACGAAGCGGTAGCCGCGGCGGACGTTGTCGGCGGCGCGCTCGCCGCTCCCCGTATAGGAGCCGGCGATCTTGCCCGCGGCCTTCGCCCGGGCGGCGGCGTGGTCGAGCGCCTCGTCGACCTCCCGGCAGAGCGGATCGAGCACCCTGCCCCCCGAGAGGCCGACCGACAGGTCGGCAGGCCCGACGAAGATGCCGTCGATTCCCTCCACCGCCAGGATGTCGTCGACCGCATCCAGCGCCTCGCGGGTTTCGATCATCGCGAAAGCGAGGCAGAAATCGTTGGCCGTACGGAAATAATCCGCCGCCGACAGGCCGGTGAGCGGCATCGCCCCGGACGGGCCCCAGCTGCGCCCGCCCAGCGGGGGAAATTTCGTGAACTCGACGAAGCGGCGGGCATCGGCGACGCTGTTGATCATCGGCGCGATGATGCCCGCGGCCCCCGCATCGAGGAAGCGTGAGGCGGTCTGGAACTCGCCCACGGGAATGCGGACCACGCAAGGCACGCCCGCCGCCGCGACGAGCGGGATCGCCTGGAGGGCGGTCGTGAAGTCCATGGCGCTGTGCTGGAGATCGAGCACGACGCAGCCATAGCCCTCCTCGCGCGCCAGCAGGGCGGCCACCATCGGGCTCGGAATGCCGCACCAATGGGCATAGATCGCTTTTCCGGCCCGCAACTCGGCCGCCAGCCGATGCACCGAAGACGACATCGAATTCCTCCCTCCGGCACTCGGGCCGGCCCCCTGTTCCGACGCGATCGCGGGGGGAAGTCAAGCGGGCAGATGCTGCCTATGCTACGCCCGGCCGCGGGCGGGCCTCGATCCGCTTCGCGACGGCCTCGATCTCGGCGGCGAGGCGCTCCATCGCGCGGGGCTCCGCGAGAGCCGAGAGCCGGCCGGGATCGAGCGCCAGGGCCCGCTCGACGAGAGCCGGCCAGTCGGAGGCCGCGGGCCAGCCCTCGTGCACGACGGCGGCGCCGAGGCGGGCCAGGGCCGCGGCCTTCCTGACCTGCTCCTCGTGCGCGCGCGGCTCGGGAAGGCACAGGAACGGCGCGCCGGCGGAGGCGGCCGCGGCCACGACGCCGTCCCCCGCCGCCCCGACCACGAGCCCGGCTCCGGCAAGGCGCGCCGCCACATCCTCGACCCAGCCGTGCAGGACGAGATTCGGGGGCAGGGCGCAGGAGCCGTCCTGCGCGTCCGGCACGGTTCCGAGGACCTGCCAGGTCCGGCCGGGCACCGCCCGCGCCGCCGCCGCGAGTTCGGCGAGGCGGATTCCCGCACCCCCACGCCCGAGCACCACGACCACGTCGCGCCCGCGCGGACCGCCCGCTGGCGCCGGCTCGGCGAGAAGCCCGGCATAGAAGGTCTTGGCCCGCACCCATTCGGGCATCTCGGGGTCTTCCAGCACCTCGGGAAACGAGGCGATCACCTCCTCGGCTGCCCGGTAGGCTTCGAGATGGGGGGGGTCGTCGCGCAATCCCGACAGGCGGAAGACGAGGGTCGGCACCGACAGGAGCCGCGCGAGGATCGTCACCTCGACCGAGACGTCGACGACGAGAAGGACCGGATCGGCCTCCTCGGCCCAGCGCGCGATCCGCGCCATGCGGTGGCGGATGCCGGGATGGCCGAGGGGGGCGTAATGCAGGCCCTGCGGCCGGTCGCCGCCGCCGTCCCATCCGTCGAAGGAAACCGACATGCGGTCGTCGGGCAGGTCGAGGACCGGGCCCGGCGCCCCCCCGGTCTCGAAACCCGCGAGAGTGCCGATCAGCGTGCAGGGCCGGGGCAGCAGCGCGGCGATCCGCCGGGCACGCTCCCAATGGCCCGCGCCCTGATGATGCACGTAATAGCCGATCGGCCTCATCGGACGGCGTCCCGCAGGCTTTCGAGAAGCGGCGGAAAGAGCGCCAGCGCCTCGGCGACCGGCAGCTCGGGCTGGGTCGCGGGGAGGGGGGGCAGGAGGCGGCCCGCCCTCTCCACGAAGGCGATGTCGTTGGGGCAGCCCGCGATGTCGAGCGTGCCGAGGGCGGCTTCGTCGAGCCCGAGGCGGCGCGCCAGATCCGCGGCCGGGCCGGGACCGGCCCGCCAGGCGCGGCGCAAGGCGGCGCGGCGCTCGACCAGGGCCTGCCAGAAGGCGGGGGTGGGCAGGCGATAGGCGTCCTCGCCGCGCGCCACGGCCCGGCGGCGCGCCATGTCCTTGGCCATGCCGCCCGCCGCGCGTCCGATCACGCGGTCCGAGACCCGCACGAAGACGGCCGGATCGTGCCGCAGCCGTCCCCCCGCCTCCACCACCCGCGCGACGAGGGCGTTGTCCTCGCCGAGCGGGAGGGCCGGAAGGCCGCCCACGGCGCGATAGGTGTCGGCGCGGAGCGCGAGGCTCGCCCCCGTATGGTCGCCATGGCGCGGCGGCGGATCGTGGGGCGGGGGATCGAGGCAATCCTCGATCCCCCGCACCGCCCGCCAATAATCCGCGATCTGCGCATGAAGGCGGCTTGTTTCGGGATCGGCCTCTCCCTCCTCGTCGATGACGAGCGCGCCGCCGACCACCTCCGCCTCGCGCAGGGCGGCGAGATTGGCCTCGACCCAATGCGGGGCGAGGCGCGCATCGGCATCCGTCGTCAGGAGGGCGCCTGCCGGCATGCCCTCCGCTTCCAGCCAGTCGGCGCCGGCATCGAGCGCCATCCGGCGCGCCGTGCCGACATGGGCGGATTCGGGCGGGAAGGTCGTCTCGATCACGCGCAGGGCGAGCGTGCCGGCCGAGCCGGCCTGCCGGGCGACGGCCGCGGTGTCGTCGGTGCAGCCATTGGCCACCACGACGACGCCGAGCTTCGCCCGGGGCCCGAAGCCGGACTGGGCGGCGAGTGATTCGAGAAGGCCGGGCAGCCGCTCGGCCTCGTTGCGCGCAGGCACGCAGACGACGGCCCCCTCCGGGGACCTGAGGCGGGTCATGGGTGCGTCCGGCTACTGGCCGAGGGCGTCGAGAACGAGTTCGCGGGGCGCCTCGCGGCGCCGGCCGATTCCGCCGACCAGCGAGCGATAGACGGCCTCGTAGCGATCGATCATCGTCTCGGCATCCACCGTGGCCTCGGCCCGCGCGCGGCAGGCCGCCCGGTCGAGCATCATCGCCTCGCGGAGCGCGCGGGCGAGATCCTCCACGTCGTCGGGCACGGCGAGGCGCCCCGCCTCGGGGCCGAGAATGTCGGAGAGGGCGCCGCGGCGGAAGCCCGCGACGGGGGTTCCGCAGGCGATGGCCTCGGCGACGACGAGCCCGAAAGGCTCCTCCCAGCGCGGAGTGACGAGCACGGCCCGGGCGCGGCCGATCGCGCGGGCGAGATCGGGCTGGGCGAGATGGCCGAGATCGATCGTGTCGGGGCCGAGGCGCGGGGCGATTTCCTCGCTCCAGTAGCGGCCGGGCTTGCGGGGGCCGGCGAATTCGAGCTTCACCCCTGCCCGCCGCGCCGCGTCGATGGCGAGGTGCAAGCCCTTCTCGGGCACGATCCGGCCGCTCCAGAAGGCATGGCCGTCCGGGCCGGGCGTGGGGCTGAAGGGGAAGCTGGACAGCTCGATGCCGTTGCCGACGACGATCGGGTCCGGCACGATGTCGCGCCATTCCGCCGCGAGGGTCCGGGAGACCGACAGCACGGTCATGTCGCCCGCCGCGTCGCGGACCCCGTCCTCGAACGGCTCGAAGGGCGGGGTGTGCAGCACCGTGACCATGGGAAGGCCCATCTCGGCGCGCCGGTAGAGGGGCAGGCTGTGCAGGCAGTTGTTGTGCACCACGTCGAAGTCGCCGCCCGCGATGGCCTCGACGATCACGGCATAGGCCGCCTCCTCGGCGGCGTCGATCGCGGCATCCCCCACGGGATCGCCGGTCGCCTCCCCGGTCGGCGGGCAGACCGCGACCGGACCGAGGGCCGGATCGGAGCCGGCGGACGCGAACAGGGTCACCTCGTGCCCCCGCTGGATGAGCAGGCGCGTCATGAGATGCGTGTGCTTCTCGAGCCCGCCCAGATAGGGCTGGCGGATCGGGTATTTGAGATGGGAGATGACGGCGATCTTCAAGGGAGCACCCAAGGGTTGTCGCCCGACGAGGCCCCGGCTTCGCCGGAAGGAGGGAAGCCGAAGGGCGCCGTCGCGCATGGCGGCGGTTACAGCACGCCGCGGATGAACAACAGCCGACTATCCGCGCGGGATTTTTGCTCTCACCCCGCGAGGCCCTCCCGCCGGGCGAGGGCCATGAGATCCTGCTGGGGCCGCGCCCCGATATGCGTGATGACCTCGGCCGCGGCGAGGCCGCCGAGCCGGGCGCAGCTCCGCCCGTCGAAGCCGCGGGCGAGGCCGGCCAGGAAGCCCGCGGCGAAGAGGTCGCCCGCGCCGGTCGTGTCGACCACGCGCTCGACGGGGAAGGCGGGCACGGCCTCCGTGCCCTCGCGGGAGACGACGAGCGCCCCCTCGGCGGAGCGCGTGACGACGCCGAGCGCCCTCTCCTCGCGGAGCCCCGCGAGCGCCTCCTCGAGGCTGGCCGCCTGATAGAGGCTGATCAGCTCGTGGGCATTGGCGAAAAGGATGTCGAGGCTGCCGTCGCGCAGCAGCGTGCGGAACTCGTCGCGGTAGCGGTCGACGCAGAAGGGATCGGACAAGGTCAGCGCGACCTTGTTGCCGGCGCCGTGCGCCGCCGCGACGGCCCGGCGGATCGCCTCCTTGGCCGCCGGCGCATCCCACAGGTAGCCCTCGACATAGACGATCGATGCCGAGGCGGCCGCGTCCTCGGCGACGTCGGAGGGGCAGAGGCCCGTGCAGGCGCCGAGATAGGTGTTCATGGTGCGCTCGCCGTCCGGCGTCACGAGCACGAAGGAGCGCGCGGTCGCCGGCCCCTCGGCCGCGGCCGGCGTGTCGAAGGCGACCCCCACCGCCTTGAGGTCGTGGGCGAAGAGCCGGCCCAGCTCGTCGTCGCGGACCTTGCCCACGAAGCCGGCCCGGGCGCCGAGCATCGCCGCCCCGACCGCCGTGTTCGCCGCCGAGCCGCCCGAGACCACAGTGGCCGGGCCGGTGAGGCCGTAGAGAGCTTCCGCCCGCGCCTCGTCGATCAGCGCCATCGTGCCCTTGGCGAGGCGCTGGTCCCGCAGGAAGCCCTCGTCCGTCTGGGACAGGATGTCCACGATGGCGTTGCCGAGCGCGAGGATGTCGAGGGTGGGCATGTCGCCTCTGTTCTGAAAGATGATTTCGGGAAAGCCGCCCGCTCTGGCACCGCGCCGTCCGCCCGGTCAAGCCGCGGATCACGCCTCGCGTCGGCGCCGCAGCCTGACATAGAGGGCGCCGGCGCCGCCCTGCCTCGTTCCCGCCTCCTGGAAGCCCAGCACCACCTGGCGCAGGCCGGGCAGGCCGAGCCAATGGGGCACCATGCGCCGGAGCACGCCCCGGCCCTCGCCTCCGCCCCGGCCGGTGATGACGAGGACCAGCCCGAGGCCCGCTCCGTGCGAGCGGCGGATGAAGCCGAGCAGCCGCTCGTGAGCCTCGGCCTGGGTGAGGCCGTGCAGGTCGAGCGTTCCCTCCGCCCGGGCCCGGCCCCGCGCCAGGGCACGCGTCATCCGCCGCTCGAGCGGCGCGAGGGGAGGGAGGGACGGCTCGCGGATCGGAGCGGGCGGGGGAGGCGGGGCTGGACCCCGCGGGACGGACCTCGCCTGCCATTCCGCGGCCGAAAGGGCTTCCGGCAAGGGGTCCGGGGCCCGCCGCCCCGGCAGCGGCACGATCGAGCGGGAGATTTCGGCCCAGAGCCAGCTCTCCTCGGGCGACAGGATGCGGCGGGACCGGCGGCTCATCGGCGCGCCCTCTTCGCCTGCGGCTTCTCCCGCAGCACGACCCAGCGGACGGGATGTCGCACGAGGCTCGCGGCTGCCCCGGCGCGCTCGCCCGAGCCGAAGAAGAGATCCCCCCGCGCCGGCCCGACGATCGCGGTGCCCGTATCCTGCGCGACGGCGAGACGGCGCAGCGGGGCCGTCCCGCCTTCCGGCTGCGGCAGCTCGCCCTCGAGCCAGACGAGCGTCCCGTAGGGCCGGGCGCGGCGGTCCACCGCAAGGCTGCGGCCGGCCGTCAGCGGCACCCCGGCGCCCCCCACGGGGCCCAGGGCCGCTTCCGTCCCCACGCGCTTGAAGAAGATGTAGGAGTGGTTGGCCCGCATGATCTCCGGGGCCTTGCCGGGATGCGCCTTGAGCCAGGCCCAGAGCCGGTCCGCCGTCACCTCGGAGGGAGGCAGCCCCTCGCGCTCCGCGAGGACCTTGCCGATCGCCGTGTAGGGATGGCCGTTCTTGCCGTCGAAGCCGACGCGCAGCACCCGCCCGTCCCCCAGCCGGATGCGGGCCGAGCCCTGGACATGGACCATGAAGGCGTCGACGGGATCGAGATAGACGAGCGGGCGCGCCGCGGCCCCGAGCGCGCCCGCCTCGATGGCCTCCCGGTCGGGCAGGCCGGCGAGGCTGGCCGGGCGCGTGAGAAGGGGCGTCGGATGGGCCGCGTCCGGCGTCAGGGAGCCCGGCACCTCGGGCTCGAAATAGCCGGTCAGGAAGCCCTGCTGCTCCTGCGCGGGCTCAAACCAGCTTTCGAAGAAGAGGCGCGGCGCGGCGCCTCCCGCGTCCCGCGCCGCCCGGGCCGCCGCGCAGAGGGCCCGTCCGCCCCGGCAGGTCCGCAGGAAGGCCGCGAGGGCGGCGGCATGATCGTCCCCGGCCCAGCCGGGGAGATCGGCGAAGGAAGGAGCCTTCTCAGCCGCCCCGGCGGCCGGGGCGCAGGCCAGCCAGCCGAGGAGCGCCAGGACGGCGCCGGACACCGCGCGACGCACGGGCCATCATCCGCCGCGAGGCCCTATTGGCCCGATTCGGTGGCGACGAGCAGCCAGTTGGGATCGCGCGCGCCGAGCGTGCGGGCGAAGGTCCACACGTCGGTCATGTCCACGATGGCCTCGGGATCTCCATCCACCACCGCCCCGGCGGCATCGCGCGTCGCCGTGATGAGCTTGGAGACGAAGCGCACCGTCACCTGTCCCTGCCGGCTGCGGACCTCGGCTCCGACGATCTCGGCCTTGTCGATCGAGACGAAGGTGGTCTCCACCTTCTCCTTGCGGGTCTCCCGGTCCTTGATGGCGCGCTCGAACCCCTCGAGGACCTCCTTGGCGAGGAGGGTCTTCAGGGTGGCCACGTCGCCCTGGGCGAAGGCCGTCACGATCATCTCGTAGGCGGATTTCGCGCCCTCGGCGAAGACCTTGGGATCGAAGGTCGGCTCGGCGCGCACGATCTCGTCGAGACCCTTGGCCAGGGGCGAATCGGGCGGGGCGATGCCGGCCCAGCGGTCGGGAGCGGGGGCCGGAGCCGCCGAGGCGGGCCGGTCGGCATTGCCGGTCGGCAGGCGCACGACGTTGTCCCCCGGCGCGGCCGGCGGCTGCGGGCGCTCGCGCCGGGCGAACGTGTCCACGGGAGGTTGCTCGTGGCCGGTCTTCTGGCCGAGCACCGAGCGCAGACGCCAGATCACGAAGACGGCGAGCGCCAGGAAAACGACCGTGGTGACGTCGAACTGATCTGCAAACATCGAGCGAACTTGTCCTCGAAACCGCCGGTCGCTTGTCGCCACGGCGCCTCACGTGCCGCGCTTACATGGGGACGGACAGGCGTAACATCCACAGGCCCGCGCCACAAGCAAAGGCGGGCGCAACCTTGTGAGGCCGACCAAAGCATGATAGCGCCAGCGCTCGCCGGCCAGGGGTCGCGCGGCATGTGGGCGCAGGCGCGACGTGGGCGCAGGCGCGATGCAAGCCTGTGGCGCGGGACCGGCCCTTTCCCGACAGGAGCCGACACATGGCCGACACACCGGCAGGCAATGGCGCATATCCCGAGCAGGCGGCCGAAGGCCCGCTGCTGAGCGCGCTCGCCCAATATGCCAAGGACATCTCGTTCGAGAACCCGAACGCCCCGCGCTCGCTTCAGCCGCAGAGCGAGGGACCGCAGATCTCGATCCAGGTCAACGTCAACGCCAAGCAGCTGGCCGAGACCGACTTCGAGGTCGATCTCGCGCTCGAGGGCAATGCCAAGGTCGGCGAGGAGGTGCTGTTCGCCTTCGACCTCACCTATTCGGGCGTCTTCCGCCTCCAGAACATCCCGGCCGACCAGATCCACCCGGCGGTGATGATCGAATGCCCGCGGCTGCTCTTCCCCTTCGCCCGCCAGATCGTGGCCGAGGCGGTGCGCAACGGCGGCTTCCCGCCTCTCTATATCGACCCGATCGACTTCCGGGTCCTCTACCTGCAGAAGGCCCGCGAGGCGCAGGCGGCGGAAGCCCAGGCCCCGGCGACCAACTGAGGCGCGCGCCGGATCTCGCCCCTACGAGCGAGGCCCGGCGTCGAGATACCGGCGCCAGATCGCCTTCTCTCCGAGCGTCTCCACGAAGGCCGCATGGGCCTCGCGCTCGCCCGGCGCGAGGCGGGAGCGCACGATGCGCCCGGCCCGCGCCGCCTGGGATACGCCCCCGCCAGCCTCCCGCGCAGGACGGCGCGCGACGGCGAGGCCGAGGCTCGTCTGGCGCCCGCCGATCAGCTCGATATAGACCTCGGCCAGAAGCTCCGAATCGAGCAGCGCCCCGTGCTTGACGCGGCGCGCAGTGTCGATGCCGTAGCGAGCACAGAGCGCATCGAGGCTGTTCGAGGCGCCCGGATGCTTCCGCCGGGCCAAGGCGAGGGTGTCGATGATGCGGTCCGGCCGGACGAGCGCGTGCCCGGTCCGCGCGAATTCGGCATTGACGAAGCCGAGATCGAACATCGCATTGTGCGCGACGAGCTTCGCATCGCCGATGAAGGCGTAGAACTCGTCCGCGACCGCCGCAAAGACCGGCTTGCCAGCCAGGAACTCTCCCGACAGGCCGTGAACCGCGAAGGCTTCCGCCGGCATGTCCCGCTCGGGATTGAGATAGGCGTGGAAATTCCGCCCGGTCGGGATGTGGTTGAGAAGCTCGATCCCGCCGATCTCGACGATCCTGTCGCCCGCGGCGGGATCGATTCCCGTCGTCTCGGTGTCGAAGACGATCTCGCGCAGCACGGGAAGCCTCGGGAGTTAAGGACGCCCGCGCCCCGCGAGGCGGCGGCCCGGACGCCCGGCCAGGGCCCGCACGATAGCCGAAACGTCGTGCGCGGCGCGAGCGAATCCGCGTCCGCTATCCACCAGGAAATGGGCGCGCGCGCGCTTCTCGCGGTCCGGCATCTGCTTGGCGAGGAGGGCGGCGAAGATCTCCGGCGTCATGCCCGGCCGGGCGAGGACCCGCGCCTCCTGGATCACGGACGGCGCCGAGACGACGGCAACCGCATCGACCCGCCCCCTCTCCCCCGCCTCGAAGAGAAGCGGGATGTCGAGCAGGACCAGCCGGTCGCCCCGCGCGAGGGCATTCCGCAGGAAGACGTGCTCCTCCTCCCGCACAATAGGATGGACGATCGCCTCCAGGATCTCCAGGGCCACGGGATCGTCCAGGACCCGCTCGCGCAGGAGCGGCCGGTCGACGATGCCGTCGCGCGTGGTGCCCGGAAAGGCCGCCTCGACCAGCGGCACGGCACGGCCGCGATAGAGGGAATGGACGGCGGCATCGGCATCCCAGACGGGCACGCCCGCATCCCTGAACATCTGCGCCGTCGCGCTCTTGCCCATGCCGATGGAGCCGGTGAGGCCGAGGACGAAGGTCACGGGGCCGCGCCGATATCGGCCTCCACCACCGCACGCAGGGCGGCGTCGACGACGGGCCTGCGGCCGAACCACGATTCGAAGCCGGGCACGGCCTGATGCAGCAGCATCCCCAGCCCCCCGACGCGGCGCAGGCCCCGGGACCGCGCGGCCGCGAGCAGCGGCGTCTCGGCCGGCACATAGACGATGTCGGCCACGATCGCATCGGCGGGAAGCGGCGCGAGGGCGATGTCGAGGGCGGGCTGTCCCTTCATGCCGAGCGTCGTGGTGTTGACGAGGAGGCCCGTTCCGGCAAGGGCGCCGGCCAGATCGTCCATCCCCGCCGCCTCGATCCGGTCCGGCGCGAAGACGCGGAGGCCTTGCGCCTTCTCCAAGGTCCGGTTCGCCACCACGATGCGGGGAATGCCGCGGTCGAGAAGTGCGCCGACGATGGCGCGGGCCGCGCCCCCCGCCCCCACCACGAGCGCCTGCCCCACCTCCCAGCCCGGCCCGACCGCCTCGTCGATGCTGGCCGCGAAGCCGGCTCCATCCGTGTTGTGGCCCCGCAACCGTCCGTCCGGCAGAAGACTCAGCGTGTTGACGGCGCCAAGACGCCGGGCGGTCGGGGTCAAGTCCTGGCTGCTCTCCGCAAGATAAGTGAAGACGGCTTCCTTGTGCGGCACCGTCACGTTGCCGCCGACGAAGCCTCCCGCCGGAAATCCCGCCAGGAAGCCGGCGAGCGCGGCAGGCGGGACGTCGATGCGCTCGTAGCTGCCCGCAAGGCCGAGGGTGCGCAGCCAATGGCCGTGGATCAGCGGCGAGCGGGAATGGGCGATCGGATGGCCGATCACGAAAGCCTTCGGCGGGTGGCCGGTCACAATTCGAGGACTCCGAGGCGGCGCAGGGCGGCGAGCAGGGGCAGGAGCGGCAGGCCGAGAATCGTCGTGTGCTCGCCCTCGATCTCCTGGAAGAGATGGATGCCGAGACTCTCGATCTCGTAGGCGCCGACGCTCCGGGTCGCCGCCGGCCCGACGAGATCGACGTAGCGGGCGATGGCGTGCTCGTCGAGCGGGCGCATGGCCAGGCGGGCGCTCTCGCAGAATTCCTCCTCGACCAGCCCGGAGCGCGCGATCGCGACCCCGACATGGAGGCTGTGCGAGCGGCCCTGGAGCCAAGCGAGGTGGCGGCGCGCCGCCGCCTCGTCCTCGGGCCTGTTCATGATCTCGCCCTCGCAGACCAGGACCTGGTCGGCGCCGATCACGAAGCGGTCCGGGTGGCGGGCGGAGACCGAGAGCGCCTTCGCCTCGGCCAGGGCGCGCACCAGCGCCCGCGGCTCCGTCAGCCCGAGACTCGCCTGGAGCGCGCGCTCGTCGACACCCGGATCCTCCGGTTCCACGGGCAAGCCCGCCCCCGCGAGAAGGCGCCTGCGGGTGGCGCTGGTCGAGGCGAGAAGAACCGGGCGCTCGCTCCGCCAGGGGCCGTCCATCAGACGGCGATGAAGTTCATGGCATGCTCCCGGTGCAGGTCCAGGATCGCGGCCGCCGTCTCCTCGATCGAGCGGCGGGTGACGTCGATGACGGGCCAGTTCCGGCGCGCGAAGAGCTTGCGCGAGCGGGCGACCTCCTCGGCCACCGCGCTCCTGTCCACATAGGCCGTGTCGTCATCGGCGTTGAGGGAGAGCAGGCGGTTCTGGCGGATCTGCACGATCCGCTCGGGCGAGGCGACGAGCCCGACCACCAGCGCCCGCTTCACCTCGTCCAGGGCGGAGGGCGGCGGCTGGCCCGGCACGAGCGGGATATTGGCCGTCTTCAAGCCGCGATTGGCGAGATAGATCGAGGTCGGAGTCTTCGAGGTGCGGCTGACGCCGAGCAGCACCACGTCCGCGTCGTCCAGGTTGTCGGGCAACTGGCCGTCGTCATGCATCAGCGTGAAGTTCATCGCGTCGATGCGCTTGAAATATTCGGCGTTCAGCATGTGCTGCGCGCCGGGCCGCGCCGTGGAGGCGGTCCCGATATAGGATTCGAGAAGCGCGTGGACGGGAGCCAGCACGGAGAGATGCGGGCAGCCCAGCTCCCGGCATTTCTCCTCGAGGGCGCCTGCGAGATCGCGCTCGACGAGCGTGTAGAGGACGATGCCGGGCGCGGCGTCGATCTCCGACAGCACGCGGTCGAGCTGGCGGGCCGAGCGCACGAGCGGATAGACGTGCTCGATCGCCGAGACGCCCTCATATTGCGCCGCGACCGCGCGCGCGACCGCGATCAGCGTCTCCCCGGTCGAATCCGAGACGAGATGAAGGTGGAAGTAGCTGCGCCCCAAGGCTTCCTCCCCGCCCCGATTCCGGGCCGGGGCGCCGGGGATCGGGAGTCGATGGATGTGGATAACGAAGGGTTGCGGGCCGGTCCAGGGACCGGGCCTGTGGGCGGGCGCCCGATTCCGTCAACAGGCCGTCCTCCGGGAGGGCCGCGGACCGGAATCGGTGACAAGCCGGCGGGGGACCCGGCGACGGCGCGGCGGCCATTGGTTAATGAATTGTAAAGGCACGGATTTCCGGTAACGATCCGTTAACCGTCCCGCCCCCGCCGGCAGGCGTCGGAATGTGGATGTCCTGTGGACGGGATTGCGCCCACGCTGGCCACGGCCCAAGAGCAGAAAAAGAGATTCAAAAACAGAATCTTGAAAGATGGATGGGGGCAGGGCGGGTGACATTGCCGGACACGGAGAGGAGCGTCTTGCGGGTGCTCGGCGGCGAGACCGTCTGGCCGCCTCCCGCCTGGGTGATGCGGCAGGCGGGCCGCTACCTTCCCGAATATCTGGCGACGCGGGCGCAGGCGGGCTCCTTCAAGGCGCTCTGCTACGATCCGGCGCTCGCGACCGAGGTGACGCTCCAGCCGATCCGCCGCTTCGGCTTCGATGCGGCGATCCTCTTCTCCGACATCCTCGTCGTGCCCGATGCGCTGGGCGCGGATTTCGAGCTGGACGCGGGCGAGGGCCCGCGCCTCACGCCCACCGCGACCGGCGCGGATCTCGCCCGGCTCGCTCCCGAACTGCCGCTGGACCGGCTCGCGCCCGTCCTCGACGCGGTCGGGCGCATCCGTGCCGCGCTCCCCTCCGAAACGACGCTCCTCGGCTTCTGCGGCGCGCCCTGGACGGTCGCCGCCTATATGGTGGCCGGACGCGGCACGCCCGACCAGGGTCCCGCCCTCGCGGCGGCCCGCTCTGACCCTTCCTTCATGGCCGCCCTGGTCGATCTCCTCGTGCAGTCCTCGGTGGAATATCTCGCGGCCCAGCTCGAAGCCGGGGCCGATGCGGTGCAGATCTTCGAGAGCCATGGCGGCGCCCTGCCCGAGGATCTCGTCGAGCCGCTGTCGCTCGCGCCGATCGCGCGCATCGTCGCAGGCGTACGGGAGCGCCGTCCTGGGGCTCCCGTCATCGTCTTCCCCCGCGGGCGGGCGGACCGCCTGCCGGACTACGCCGCGACCGGCGCCTCCTGCCTCGGCATCGACCAGGGGACCGATCTCGCCGCCGCCCGCGTGGCGATGCCGTCCGGCCTCGCTTCGCAGGGCAATCTCGATCCGGCTGCGCTGGTGCTCGGCGGCGATGCCCTCGACCGGGCGGTCGACGCCGTGCTGGCCGCGGCGAAAGGCCATCCGCATATCTTCAATCTCGGCCACGGCATCACCAAGGAGACGCCTCCCGCGCATGTCGCGCGCATGCTGGCCAGGGTCCGAGACGCGGCTTAGAAGGCTACCATGCTCTACGAGTGGCTGAAAGCCTTCCACATCGTGGCGGTCATCGCCTGGATGGCCGGCATGCTCTATCTGCCGCGGCTCTTCGTCTACCATGCCGAAGTGCCCGTGGGCTCGGCCCGCTCCGAGATGCTGAAGGTGATGGAGCGGCGCCTCCTCAAGGCGATCATCAACCCGGCCATGGTCGTCGTCTGGGTCCTCGGGCCGATCCTCGCCTGGATGAGCGGCTTCTATGCCTCGCCCTGGCTCTGGCTCAAATTCGCGCTCGCCCTCGGCCTCTCGGCGGTGCATGGGATTTTCGTCCGGGGCGTGCGCGCCTTCGCGCAGGACAGAAACCTCCATTCCTCCCGCTATTGGCGCGTCCTCAACGAGGTGCCGACCGCGCTCATGATCGGCATCGTGCTCCTGGTCGTGCTGAAGCCGTTCTGAAGAGTCCTCAGATGCCCTCGTCGATGAGGCTCGCCACCGAGCGTCCTAGCCGGGAGGCGGCCGACTTGGCATAGTCGGCACCGCCGGCGGCGATCTCCACCGCCGCCGATCCGAGGGTGAGCGTCCTGTCGAGAATCCCGGCGGTCGAGGGTGCCGGGGCGAGCCGCACCTCGACCCTGACCGGACCCGGGCCAGCCGCCTGCCTTGTCTCGGGGCCTCTGCGCGCGACGACCGGGCGATGGGCCGGAACGGCCTTCTTCGCGAATGTCCGCTCGTGTTTCGGATCGGCGCCTTTCGCGATACTCCGGCCGTGATCCTGAGCTGCCGGGGGAAGAGCAGATTCGGCCAGGGCAAGGGGAAGCGTCGGCACGGGCGCGGTGTGAGGCGGCGCTTCCGCCGTGATCTCGATCCGGCGGATCTCGGGACGAGTCTCGGCCGGGATCGCCGGCGGGGCTGCCTCGGCGGGGGCCTTGGCGGGGCCGGAGCCGGGCCAGGCGAAGAGCGCCAGGGCGAAGCCCGTGAACAGAATCGCCGCCGCGGGAACTTCCATATGGCCGCGCAAGCGCTCGATGCGGGATGCGAATGTGAACCCCATGCCGGTCTCCTTCTCCTGGACGGCCTCCTGATCACGTCGCTTCGCGCCGAATTTATGGCGTGGGAATAATTCCCACTAAATTTTCGAACCCGCCGTTCCGGCTCATTCCAAGCCTCGGGGAGGCTGAACGCAGGCTGTCCGATCCGCTCTTGCCTCGTTCAGCATCCGGAGTGAAACTGAGCCGGCTGCTTGAGGAGTGAAATCCCATGAAACGAACCGTTCCGACCGTTCTCGGCGGGGCCGCCCTCCTGATCGGATCGGCCTTCGGCGCGCAGGCCATGCCTCTGGCGCCGGAGCCGGGCGCCCCCCGTCTGGTCGGCAAGGTCTCAGGCGGCTGCGGTCCCGGCTATTTCCGCGACGGATGGGGCTATTGCCGGCCGAAGGGCGGCTATTATGCGCCCCGTCCCCACTACTATTACTACCGCACACGGCCGTATGGGGGCTATGGCGGTCACGGGGGCTATGGCGGTCGCGGCGGCTATGGCGGCCAAGGTGGCTAC
>OEIU01000447.1_pt1 | contig 38688 bp, 43 predicted proteins | sample 1539221 | NCBI WGS metagenome assembly OEIU01 (sample SAMN03792071, study PRJEB22550) | activated sludge metagenome | feature: wastewater treatment plant; material: activated sludge; isolation source: Wastewater treatment plant of a petroleum refinery complex | place: Argentina: Zarate | collected...
CCCAAATTCGCCCCGAATCGGGTCGGCGAGGGCGCCGCGGAGAAAGGCGGCAGGGCGCGGGCCCCGCCAGTCGACGACGACGGGATCGCCGCGGCCGTCGCTGACGTGCCGACGGCCGATGTGGAAGGTCTCGGCCCCGTGCTCGGTGCGGCAGTCGATGCGGCCGAAGAACAGCGTCGTGCGCGGGTCGTCCTGCAGCGAGGCGACACGGCGGGCGAGGACGAGGTCGGGGGAGGGGGGGTTGAAGGCGTCGGCGGGGGTCGAGGCGTCGAGCCGCTCGGTGGCCTCGCGCATCCGGCGCAGCTCGTCGCGGGCATGCTCGAGGTGGGCCTGCTCGCGGGCGAGGACGTCACCCGGGGCGTGCGGGGTCGGCTCGGCGGTCGGCGTGGGCACGGTGGGACCGCCTCCGGTGGACTGGGGATGGGCGTGCTGTGGGGTTCGCATACTGGCGAACCGATGATTGTAGCGCGGTGGCGGCGCTCGTGTCCATCCCTCGGGACGTCGTCCCGGCCGGCGCCTCAGACGGTGCGCGGCACCTTCCCGGTCCAGGTGAGGACGTGGCACATCGCGTGGTGGAACCCGTCGCCGTCCGGGTGGAACATGATCGGGCACCCGCCGTCGATGACGGTGAGGCCGTGGGCGCGTCCCCAGGCGGTGGCGTCGTCCGACACGGACCCGCCGCCGAACGAGCGGTGCATCCACACCGAGCGCACACCGGCGTCGAGGGCCTGCTCCATCGTCTCCTGGGCGTGCTCCGGTGCGGTCCCGATGACGACCGCGTCGACCCCGCCGGGGATGGCCTGGAGGGTCGGGTAGGCCAGGTCGCCCTCGACCCGGTCGACGTGCGGGTTGACCGCGAACACCTCGTAGCCGTGGTCACGCATCCACGTGTACACGGCGTTGCTGCCGTGCCCCTTGGGCTGGTGGGACACCCCGGTCACCGCGATCCTGCGGTGGTCGAGGAACTCCCTGGCCGCGTCCTTCGTGGTCGTCGTGGAGGTCGTCATGGTGCTGCCCCTTTCGTCCCTGTCGATGCTTCCACCGGCGGTCCTCCGGCGCTGTTCCGTGGGTCACGGGCGGGCGGTTGTCGGCGGATGACGGCAGACTCCGCGCATGGACCGATCGAGCGCCCCCATCCAGGTCGTCATCGACTGCGCCGACCCCGGAGCCCTCGTCGGCTTCTGGGCCCAGGCGCTCGCGCCCCGCGGCTACGCAGTGCCCTCGCCGCCGGGCGGCTTCGCCGACTGGCCGGCCTTCCTCGCGGCCAACGGCGTGCCGGAGGAGCGGTGGAACGACGCGTCGGCCCTCGAGGCCGACGGGCACCCCCGCATCTTCCTCCAGCGGGTGCCCGAGCCGAAGACCGTGAAGAACCGGGTGCACCTCGACCTCCTCGCGGGTGGTGGTCCGGCGGTGCCGGCCGACGAGCAGCGGCGCCGCGTCGCGGCCGAGGTCGCGCGGCTGGAGGCACTCGGCGCCACCCGGATCGAGGAGCACACCGAGCTCGGGACGCACTGGGTGACGATGCGCGACCCGGAGGGCAACGAGTTCTGCGTCTGACCTCCCGGCACTGGTGTCAGCCGCTGCCGAGGGGGTAGACCGGAGGTGCACCCGATCCCGTGAGGAGGCACCGATGAGTGACATCCCCGACGAGCCCCTGGACTCCGGCGACGCCGTCGGCGCGGTCGAGGACGAGCTGCTCTCCCGGCCCGACGAGGCGGACGAGGCGGACGTCATCGAGCAGCACCAGCCGGTGCCCGACGACGAGGAGGACGCGCCGCGGGAGGAGCCCGGGTGACGCAGGCCGACGACGTCCGTGACCTGCTCGACCGGCACGGCCGGACCTTCGCCGAGGAGGCGGGGATCACCTTGCGCGACAAGCCCTCGCCGCTGTTCCAGCTGGTGGTGCTGGGTCTGCTGTCCTCGACGCGCATCTCCGCGGACATCGCGGTCGCGGCGGCGCGGGAGCTGTGGAGGGCGGGCTGGCACACCCCGCAGCGGATGCTCGGCTCGACGTGGCAGCAGCGCGTCGACGCCCTCGGCCGCGGCGGGTACCGGCGCTACGACGAGTCGACGGCGACCCGGCTCGAGCAGCTGGCCCGCCGGACGGTCGACGAGTACGGCGGCGACCTGCGACGGCTGCGCCCCGGTGCCGACGGCGACCTGCGTCGGCTGCGGGAGGGACTGACCGGCTTCAACGGCATCGGCCCGACCGGGGCGGACATCGTCTGCCGCGAGGTCCAGGCGGTGTGGCCAGAGGTCGCACCCTTCTTCGACGAGCGCGCTCTGGCCGGCGCCCGGGCGCACGGGTTGCCGACCGACCCCGCGCGGCTCGCAGGTCTGGCGCCGCGGGGCCGCGTCGCCGACCTCGCGGCCGCGTTGGTCCGGGTCGCCTGAGCCCCGCCGCCCGCGGCCGGTCGGGTGGCGTCCGGCGGCGCCCTGGGCCACCATGAGGCATCGACGAAGGGGGCCGCAGTGGTGCAGCTGATGGTCGTGAACGACGCCGAGCGCGTCTGGGTCGAGGGCAACGTGGCCCTGGTCGCCGACTCCGGGGTCGACCTCGACGACGCCGATGCCCTGGGCCGGGCCTTCGACGCCGAGGCGGCGCGGTGGTTCGGGACACCCGAGGGGGAGCGGGGTGACCCGAACGCGCTGGTCAACGCCTTCGGTCTCGCCGTCGGCGAGCACCTGCGCCGTACCTGCGACCTGCACTGGGTCGTCGCGAGCGACGACGACGGCACCGAGATCGCGCTGCACCGCCAGCCCTACGACGTCCTCGTCCACCCGACGGCGATGGTCGCGCGGCGCTGGTACGACGGCACGCGGGGCGAGGTGCAGGCCCTCGTCTCCGCGGTCAAGGACTCGCTCGCCGGGCTCCCCGACGACGCCTGACCCGGCGCCCGGACCCTCCGTGCACCCGGACCACCGTCCTGTTCAGACCCGTTCGACGCGGTCGGCCTGCGGGCCCCGGTCGCTCTGGCGCACCTGGTAGCGGACCCGGTCGCCCGGCTGCAGCGGCTCGGCGCCCCGCAGCACCGACACGTGCACGAACAGGTCCGCGCCGCCCGCGTCCGGGGTGATGAAGCCGAACCCTCGCTCCGCGTCGTAGCGCGCGACGACTCCCTGTCCGCCGCGGGCGGGGGCCTCGGACGCCTCCCGGTGTCGCGGCCGCACGCCGGCCGCGGACCTCGTGGGCGCGCCGCGTCGGCCCGAGCCTCCGGCGAGTCGCACGTCGCGGGCCTGCGGTCCCCGGTCGCCCACCACGACGTCGTAGGTCACCCGGTCCCCCTCGCGCAGGTCGGGCAGCCCGTCGGCCAGCTCCCGGACGTGCACGAAGACGTCGGCGCCGCCCCTCTCCGGGGTGATGAAGCCGAAGCCCTTGTCCTCGTCGTACCAGGACACCGTCCCGTCCGCCCCGTCGGAGGCCACGGTCTGCCGGGCGGCCTGCGCGCCCAGGGGGAGCAGGTGGTCGGCCTGCGGCCCCTTCTCCCCGTCGACGACGAGGAACGCCACCCGCTGACCCTCCGAGAGGACACCGCCGCCCACCACGGCCGAGCTGTGCACGAAGACCTCGGCGCCGTCGTCGTCGGGCGTGACGAACCCGTACCCCTTGGCCGGCTCGTACCAGGCGACGGTCCCGAGCACACCGAGTGGCGCATCGGCGGACCGGTCGGCCGTGACCCGGACGCGCTTGGCCTGCGGGCCGCGGTCGCCCTCACCGATCTCGAACTCGACCACCTGCCCCTCCCGCAGCTGCTTCACCGCGTCGCCGCTGACGATCTCGGACGCGTGCACGAACAGGTCCTCGGCGTCCTCCCCGAGGGCGATGAAGCCGAACCCTCGGTCGGCGTCGAACCAGCGGACGGTTCCCTCGGTCACGGTCGTCTCCTCGGCGAAGGGCGGGTGGGCGTCCACCCAGTGTCCCCGACGCCGGCTCGGCGAGCGGCCCTCGCCGGGGCCGGGTCAGCGGTCCGTCCACGGGTGACATGCTCAGGTGGGGTCGGGGCGGTCGACGAGCGCGACCAGCTTCCTCGGGGCCAGGACGCAGGACGACTCGATGACGAGGTCGGTGAGGCGGCGGACGGGCGCGGCGAATACGCGGCGCCGCAAGAGACGACGAGTTCGTTCGGGCGCTACCCGTTCTGCGACTGGACGGCAGTGGCCCTGATTCCGGCCAGTACGGTGTCGAGGAGCCGTTCTGCTCGCTCCTCTCGATTCGGAGCCGGGTCGATCCGCCAGAGGAAGCCGACAAGCAGGAACAAGTCTTCGGCAGTGATGTCCGCGCGGACCGAGCCCTCCTCTTGCGCTGCTCTGAGCAGGAGCTCGATCGCGGTCAGGTCCGCGACCTGCGAGCGTCGTCCAATCGTCTCGTGCACCAGGGTGCCCATTGCTTCGCTGAGCCCGTTCTTGAGGCGGCCGTAGTCAGCAAGCCGGAGGAGCCAGACTCGCAGCGCCTCCATCGGTGGATGGACTCGAAGGAGTTCAGGACCGGAGGCAGCCAAGTCGTCCAGGTCGACACGATGCACCTCGATGACGAGGTCTTGCCAGGTCGGGAAGTGTCGGTAGATCGTCCCTTGCCCTACGCCGGCGAGGCGCGCCACCGCAGCCATGCCACCGCCTTCGTCCGCATCGAGGACGGTGCGCGCGGCGTCGACTATCCGCTTCCGGTTCTCCACCGCGTCAGCTCTCATCGCCCCTCTCCTCGACAAGCGGACATCTGTCCGGTAACGTATTACCGGACACCAGTCCACTTAGACTATCGCTCCCCTTGGGGACGAACAACCGACGGCGCGCTGCGCCGGAACGGAGCAATCAGATGTTCGACTACGCACAGCCTCTGGCCGGGAAGGTTGCCGTCATCACCGGCGGCGCCCAGGGTGTCGGCTTCGGCATCGCTGAGGAGTTCATCGCGCAAGGCGCTCGGGTCGCCGTCACGGGCCTGGATGCGGGCGTCCTCGAAGGCGCGGAGCGCAGCCTCGGCACCTCGTCCATCGCCCTGGTCGCGGACGTTCGGAGCGAGCGCGCGATGACTGACATGTACGAGCAGGTCATGGCCCGATTCGGTCGCCTGGACATCGTGGTCGCGAACGCCGTCGTCGGCGACAGCAACCCCCTCGGGAAGATCACCGAGGCTCAGTTCAACAACATCTTCGACACCGACGTCAAGGGCGTCCTCTTCACCGTCCAGCCGGCAATTCCCCTGATGAGCGACGGGGGCAGCATCGTCATCGTGAGCTCGACCGCGTCGGTCAAGGCCAACGAGGGGATGAGCCTCTACGGCGGCGCGAAGGCCGCTCTGCGCAGCATGGTCCGCGCATGGACCCTTGAGCTGCGCGGCACGGGAATCCGCGTGAACGTCCTCACCTCCGGAGCCGTCGACACCCCCTCCCTCCGATCCGCGCTCGCGGACGCGATGGGCGAAGATCAGGTCCCCGCAGCGGTGGCCAGCATGGGCGAGGGCTCTCCGCTCGGCCGCCTCATCCAGCCCCGCGAGATCGGCAAGGCGATCGCGTTCCTGGGCTCCGAGGCGTCCTCCGCGATCATGGGCGCAGAACTGTTTGCCGACGGCGGGATCGCCCAGGTCTGAGTGACGTCGAGCGCTCCGCCCAGGGCAACCTCATGCCATAGGAAATGGTTGAGGCGGCAGATGCGGGACGTGGCGCGGCACAAGGCAGCGTCACGCACAGGACAGGTCAGAAAGGTGGGTCGCCCCGTGGGGTCGGCCGGGGCCGTGGCGGGTGCATCCCGGTCACGGTGACGGGTCGTGGGGGTCGGCGCACCTCCAGCCGACACGCGCGAGGCGCGGGCGGCGGCCCGCCGACGGCGTGCTCCAGCCGGAACTCGAGGGCCGAATGCCGGGCGTCCGCCGCTCGGGGCGGAGGAGGCGGAAGGTCGGCCGCCGCGGGCAGGACGAGGGCGCGGTGGTCGACGGGAGCGGTCTGCCGGGTGCGGCCGGTGGGGTCGGTCCAGGTCATCGTCCCGTCGTCGGCCAGCCGGGCCGACCACCCGCGGCGCTGCTTGACGCGGTGGTGGCGCCGGCACAGGCAGGCGAGGTTGCTCGCGGACGTGGGACCGACGGGCCACGCGAGGACGTGGTCGAGGTCGCAGAACCGGGCGGCGACGTGGCACCCGGGGAAGCGGCAGTGGCCGTCACGCGCCCGGACGAGGGCGGCGAGGCGGGCGCCGGGACGGTAGGCGGCGGTGTCGAGGTGACGTCCCGCGTCGAGCAGTGCGCCGGTGGCCGGGTGCAGCACCGGGCCGGCTGGGGCGTCGACGGCCTCGACCTGGGCGAGCCATCCGCGCGCCACGAGAGCGGGCTCACCGGCGCGGAGGCCGTGGACGGCGACGAGGTCGTCGGGGGCCCCGGCCTGCCGCACTTCGGAGGGCGGAGAGCCGGGCGACCCCGCCGGTGCCACGAACTGGACCCGCAGCTCGACGGTGGCGTTGGTCGTCACGAGGTCGGTCAGCGCCTTGCCCCGGGCTCGTTCGACGTGCGTGCAGATCCCGTCCTCGACGTACCGCTGGGCGAGCGCGTCGATGGCCGCCCACGCCGCGCAGGCCTCCTCGGGGGGGAAGGTGCCGAGCCACGTGTCGACGCCCGGCTCGTCGACCCACCGGCGCAGCCCCGAGGTGGCTCGGGCGCGGACGGCGCGCTGCCGCAGCAGGTCGGGGGAGATGGCCGTGAGCACCCGGCGCACCCGTCGCCGCAGTCGTGTGGCGTCCTCGCGGGCGAACCACGGCGTCAAGGACTCGACGACGCCGGCGGCGAGCTCGGCGGGCACCTCCTCGAGCTCGTGGGCGACGACCTGGGCGCGGTACGCGTCGAGTCGACCCTCGGCCATGGCCGCGTGCAGCCCGCCCAGGCCCGTGCTGGTGTCCGTGCCGGCCGGCCCGTCCGCCGCCCGGCGGACGGCGTCGCGCACGCGCCGCTCGGCGTGGACCGCGGAGAGGGTGAGGACGCCGGAGACGACGGACGGTGCGTCGAGGGCGACGTGCCCGAGCGCCCGGTGGGTGTCGACGACCTCCCCGGACTCGAGCTCGGCCGGCTCGATCGCGGCCAGCCGGACGATGGCTTCGTCCTGCGCGGCAGCGACGACGTCGGCGAGGGACTGGAGCTCGCCGAGCGCGCCGGCCCAGTCGGTGACGGACCCGGACGACCCGGCGGGGGAGAGGACCCCGGCGACGAGCGACCGGGCCGCGACCGCCGCCGCGCACACGTCGGCGGCATCCGCTCGCTTCGCGATGTCGGTGGCCATCGGCACCCCCTCCCCTCGTGTCCCCAGCATACCCCTCGACAGTCTCGGGCGGAAGTGTTGTCCACAGCGAATCTGCCTGTGGCGCAACGGGACAGAGTGCCAAGGGAGGCCGTGGTGACGAGGGTGGCCACGGCCCCTCTCGGCTCTGCGCCACCGCCTCTCAGCCGGCCGCCAGGAACGCGTCGATCTGGTCGATCGCCGACCGCGAGCCCTCCTCCATCCCCATGTCGAGGACCTTCTGGAGCGCCTCGGCGCTCTCGAAGGTGCTCGTGTACGTGGCCGTCGTGCCGCCGTCGGTCGGCTCGAACGTGTAGGTGTTGTGCGAGACCGGGAGGTCGGGGTTCGGCTCGAGCTCGGCGGTGGCGAAGCCGTCGTCGAAGGTGAACCGCCCGGGCGCCTCGACGCCGGTGACGTCCCAGTACCCACCGAAACGCTCGCCCTCGGGGGAGGTCATGTAGTACGTCGAGCGGCTGCCGGGCCGCAGCTCGTGGGACACGAACGTGGCCGGGTACTCCGGTGGGCCCCAGACCTGCTCGAGCTGGCGGGCGTCCTCGTAGAGCGACCACACGCGCTCGACGGGGGCCGCGAACTCCGCGGTGATGGTCAGGCGGCGGTTCTCGACGTCCTTGGTGATGTCGGTGACGGGCATGTCAGGTCTCCTCGCTGAGTAGTGCGTCGATGCGGGCGATCCGTCCCCGCCAGACCTCCTCGAGCTCGGTGAGCATCGAGGAGACCGACCGGACGGCCTCGACGTCGCCGCTGGCCAGTGCCTCGCGGCCGTGGCGCCGCTTGGTCAGCAGGCCCGCCCTCTCGAGGACGGCGACGTGCTTCTGGACGGCGGCGAAGCTCATGTCGTAGCTCGCCGCCAGGGTCGTGACCGAGTGCTCCCCGGCCAGCACCCGGCGCAGGATGTCGCGCCGCGTGCGGTCCGAGAGCGCGTGGAACATGGCGTCCGCCCGGTCCTCGCTCGTCTCGGTCACGGACACAACATACAACCAAACGGTTGTAGGTTGTCAACCCCCGCTGCCACTCGACCGGCCCCACCGGCGCAGCACCGCACGACCCGCTGGCGGGGGACTCGCCGCGGGGACGTGCGAGCGCGCTCAGCCGGCGGTCTCGAGGTTGAGGATGTTCCCGTCGGGGTCGGCGAACCACGCGCTGAGCAGGCCGTCGCCCATCGAGGCCACGCCGTCGGACCAGGTGAGCCCCGGTGCCTCGAAGGTCTGGAACTCGATGCCACCGGCCCGCAGCGCCTCGACCTCGGCGGCGAAGGCCTCCGCGCGGACCTGGAAGGAGACCGCGGTCGCCTTGTTGGTCCCGGCGAACGCGGACGGGTAGACGAACAGCCGCGAGCTGCCGGTCCGGTACATGACGCCCTCGGGCGGCTCACCGTCGGGGACGAGGCCGAGAACGCCCTCGTAGAACTCCCGGGCGCGCGCGAGGTCCTTCACCGCGAGGGTCGGGACAGGGGTGTGGTCGCCGAGCATGGGTCCTCCACGGCGGACCGGGCGACCGTCGTCCGGCCGGCCGTTCCCGACGGTAGGGAGCGCGGGTCCACCGGTCAATGAGCCGACCGGGCCACTCCCGCCCATCGCCGTGACATGACTCTCACCACCGTCGGCGGACACGCCGCGGGGCACTCGGGCGAACGGCCCTCCTGACCTGCGCGGACGCGCATTCCCGACCGTTCTCAGCCCGCTCTGGGTGCGCCCCGTCCCACTTGAGGGCCCCGGCAGGTCTCGGCAGGGTGGTGCTGATGGAGCAGCAGACCCGCAGGCCCGCCCTGCCTGCGCTGACCGGCCTCCGCGCGCTGGCCGCGGTGTGGGTCGTCCTCTTCCACTACCGCGCGGAGGTCCTCGCCCTCGAGCCCGCGCTCGCGCCCCTCGACACCGTGATGAGGGCCGGCTACCTGGGAGTCGACCTCTTCTTCGCCCTGAGCGGCTTCGTCCTCGCCTACACCTACGCGGACCGGATGCGCACCTTCCGCTGGCGCGACACGGGTCGGTTCGTGCGCAGCCGGTTCGGGCGGGTGTGGCCGGTGCACGTCCTCGCGCTGCACGTCGACCTCGTCATCGCCCTCCTCCTCGGCACCCTCGGCCGCACCGTCGAGGACAGCCGGCGCACCGCCGACGCGTACGTCGAGAACCTCGCGATGGTCCACTACTGGGTCAGCGACCGCCCGAGCTTCAACACCCCGGCGTGGTCGATCAGCGCCGAGTGGTTCGCCTACCTCCTGGCCCCGCTGCTCTTCCTCGCCGTCGCACGGCTGCGCCGGGCCGCGACCGCCCTGGCCCTCGCCGCTGCCTCGTACGGCGTCATGCTGTGGATCTTCGCCACCTACGCCCTGCCCAACGGCAACCTCGAGGGGATGTTCTGGGTGCGGATCATGTTCGAGTTCGTCGGCGGGATGCTGCTCTGCCTCGCCTGGGTGCGCGGCGGCGCCCGGCTCGGTCGGCTCGCGCCGGTGCTGCCGGCATCCCTCCTCGTCGTCGCCCTCGTGCCCGCCGCGGCGCACGGTGGCTACTGGATGGCGCCCGCCCTCGGCCTCGGCGTCGCCGCGCTCGCGGCGTCCTCGGGATGGCTGGCCCGGCTGCTGTCCCTGCGCTGGGTCGTCGCGGCCGGCGAGGCCTCATTCGCGCTCTACATGGTCCACTGGCTCTTCGAGTGGCCGGTCGAGCAGGCCGTCGCGCTGGCCCGCGACAACCCCTGGCTCGGCCAGCTCGTCCTCGGCGCCTTCGTCGGTGTGCTCGCCCTCACCTCGTGGCTCGTGCTGCGGTTCGTGGAGCGCCCGGCCCGCCGTCTCGTCGTCGAGGGCCGCCGTCGGTCCGCTCCGCGGTGGCCCACCCGCGCGGACGGCGTCCCGCTCCCGACCCGGCCCACCCTCGCCGCGCTGCGCTGACGTCGCTCGCCCGATGACACCGCGACCGCCCGAGCGGTACCGTCGGCCGGTGGGCATCGCCGCCGACCTCGGCTACGTCCTGCCGCGGCCGAACGCCGGGCAGCGCGCGATGCAGGCCGTGGGGTCGACACGCGCCGGGGCCTGGGTGCTCGCCCGCGTGCTGCCGGCCACCGACCGCGGGGTCGCCCGGCTGACCCGCGGCCGCACGACCCTGTCCGGTGGGGTGAGCGGGCTCCCGACCCTCGTGCTCTCCACGACGGGGAGGCGCAGCGGGCGAGTCCGCGAGGCCCAGCTCATCGGTGTCCCCGTCGGCGACGGGCTCGCACTGCTGGGCACGAACTTCGGCCAGAACCGCACGCCCACGTGGGTGCTCAACCTCGAGGCCGACCCCCGTGCCTCCGTCTCCTACCGGGGCGTGACGTGCGACGTGGTGGCCCGCGCGGTCACCGAGGCCGAGCGGCCCGAGGTCCTGGGCCGGGCGGTGGCGGTCTACCCCGGGTACGCCCGCTACCTCGCCCGGGTCCGCGGTCGCGAGGTGCGGGTCCTCATCCTGGAACGGGCGGACCAGTGACCCGCGGTCGGGAGCCCGGACCGGTGACGAAGTCGGCGACGACCTCGGCGAAACGTTCCGGCCGGTCCTCCTGGACGAAGTGGCCGGCACCCTCGATGACCGTGTGCGCACGGCCCCGCGCACCCGGGATCCTCGACTGCATCCACCGGTCACCACCACGGGTGATCGGGTCACCGTCGCTGAAGGCGGTGAGGAACGGGACCTCGAGGGTGGCCAGCCGCTCCCACGCGGCCCGGTTCGCCGACGCCGCGGGGTCGTCGGGCGTGTTCGGGACGAGCTCCGGGAAGACCCGGATGCCCGTGCTGTGCGCCTCGCTGGGGAAGGGCGCGGCGTAGGCCGCCCGCTCCGCGTCGGTCAGCGGGCGCCGGCAGCCGGAGTCGACCATCCGCCCCACGTCGAGGGTCGGCGCCGAGCGGACCATCCGCCGGAACTGCTGCCACGCCTCCGGCATCGGACGCTCGCCGGTGGGCAGTCCGGTGTTGGACATGACGACCCCGGCGAACCGGTCCGGGTGCTCGGCGAGCAACCGCATCCCGAGCAGCCCGCCCCAGTCCTGGCCGACGTAGTGGACCTGCCGCAGGCCGAGGCGGTCGAAGAGGGCGGCCCGCAGCCACTCCACGTGGGCAGCGAACGAGTACGCCTCCCGGTCGACCGGCTTGTCCGAGCGGCCGCAGCCCACGAGGTCGGGCACGACCACCCGCAGGCCGGCCTCGGCGAGCGGGCCGACCATCCGGCGGTAGAGGTAGCCCCACGTCGGCTCGCCGTGGACGAGGACCACGACCGGCCCGTCCGCGGGACCCGCGCTGACGTGGGCCATCCGCAGGCCGCTCCGCGCGTCGACCTCGACCCAGGCGGGCTCGAGGTCGAACCCCTCGACGACGTCGAACCGGTCGGCCGGGGTGCGCGCGATCTCCATCCGCGCAGTATGTCGCCCCGGCCGGTGGTACCCGGCCCCGACGACCGGGTGCATCCCGGCGCCCGCGGACGGTCAGCCGCCGGAGGGCTCGCGGACCTCGGCCCGGTCGATCTCACCGTCGACGAGGTCCTCGGTGGCCCGGACGAGCAGCGGGTGCAGGTCGGTCTCGCCCCGCCGCACGCGCGCGACGAGCTCGTGGCGCATCCGCGGCTCCCAGAACTTCCTGATGTGCGTCGCGATCTCCTCGGCCGCCTTCTCCGGGGGCAGGGCCTCGAAGTTGCGGACCAGGTCGTGGCCGAGCCGGACGACGGGCGGCACCGAACCGCTCACCGGCGGTGCCTCGCCATCGCCCCCACCGGCATCGACGACGCCTCCGGCGCCTCGCCGGCCTCGGCCCGCGCCGCCTCGGTCGCGACGGTCACCTGCACCGCGGTCACCTTGTACTCGGGGCAGTTGGTCGCCCAGTCCGAGTTCTCGGTCGTCACGACGTTGGCGCCGGTGACCGGGTGGTGGAAGGTCGTGTAGACGACGCCGGCCGGCATCCGCTCGGAGACCAGGGCGGTGAGCCGGGTGGCGCCCACCCGCGAGGACAGCTCGACGACGTCCCCGGTGTGGATGCCCCGCAGCTCGGCGTCCGACGGATGGATCTCGAGGACGTCCTCGGGGTGCCACGTGGAGTTCGGGGTGCGCCGGGTCTGTGCGCCGACGTTGTACTGCGACAGGATGCGCCCCGTCGTCAGGACGAGCGGGAAGCGGCGGTTGGCGCGCTCGGTGGTCGGGACGTAGACGGTCGGGGTCAGCTGCCCGAGCCCGCGGACGAACTGCCCGACGTGCATCGTCGGCGTCCCGTGCGGCGCCGCATCGGTGACCGGCCACTGCATCGAGCCCTCGGCGTCGAGTCGTGCGAACGAGACGCCGGCGAAGGTCGGTGTGGTGGCCGCGATCTCGTCCATGATCTCCGCCGGGGAGCCGTACGACATCGGGTAACCCATGGCGGTCGCGATGTCGCAGACCACCTGCCACTCGTCGCGTCCGACCCGGGACGGCATGACCGGCCGCACCCGGTTGAGGCGGCGCTCGGCGTTGGTGAACGTGCCGTCCTTCTCGAGGAACGAGGTGCCGGGCAGGAAGACGTGGGCGAAGCGCGCGGTTTCGTTGAGGAAGAGGTCCTGGACGACGACCATCTGCATCGAGCGCAGCGCCGCCTCGACGTGCTGGGTGTTGGGGTCGCTCTGCGCGATGTCCTCGCCCTGCACGTACAGCCCGAGGAACGAGCCCCCGATCGCGGAGTCGAACATGTTGGGGATGCGCAGGCCCGGCTCGGGCTGGATGGTGACGCCCCACAGCGACTCGTAGATCTCGCGGACCTCGGGTCGCGAGACGTGCCGGTAGCCCGGGAGCTCGTGCGGGAAGGAGCCCATGTCGCACGAGCCCTGGACGTTGTTCTGGCCGCGGAGCGGGTTGACGCCGACGCCCTCGCGACCGAGGTTGCCGGTGAGCATCGCCAGGTTGGCCATCCCCATGACCATCGTCGAGCCCTGGCTGTGCTCGGTGACGCCCAGCCCGTAGTAGATGGCGGAGTTCGGACCGGCGGCGTACAGCCGTGCGGCGGAACGCAGCTCGTCCGCAGGGATGCCGGTCTCGGCCTCGGTGGCCTCGGGCGAGTGCTCCGGCCGCGCGACGAACTCGAGGTACCCCTCGTGGCCCTCGGTCCGCGTGCGGACGAACTCCTCGTCGAGCAGCCCCTCGGTGACGATGACGTGCGCCATCGCGTTGACGAAGGCGACGTTCGTGCCGGGACGGACCGGGAGGTGGTGCGCGGCCTCGACGTGCGGGCTGCGGACGAGGTCGATCCGCCGCGGGTCGGCGACGATGATCCGGGCGCCGGCCCGCAGCCGCTTCTTCATCCGCGACGCGAACACCGGGTGCGCGTCGGTGGGGTTGGCGCCGATGAGGAGGATGACGTCGGCCTGCTCGACCGACTTGAAGTCCTGGGTGCCGGCCGAGGTGCCGAAGGCGTGGTTGAGCCCGTACCCGGTGGGGGAGTGGCAGACCCGCGCGCACGTGTCGACGTTGTTGTTGCCGAACGCGGCCCGCACCATCTTCTGGACGACGTACACCTCCTCGTTCGTGCAGCGCGAGGACGAGATGCCGCCGATCGAGCCGACGCCGTGCTCGGCCTGGATGGCCCGGAAGCCCTCGGCGACCCGGGCGATCGCCTCCTCCCAGGACACCTCGCGCCACTCGTCGTCGATCGTGTCGCGGACCATCGGCGAGAGCCGCCGGTCGTCGTGGGCGGCGTACCCGTAGGCGAAGCGACCCTTGACGCACGAGTGGCCCTCGTTCGCGCCCCCGTCCTTCCAGGGAGTCATCCGCACGACCCGGGTGTCGTCGCCCGAGCCCTGGACCTCGGCCTTGAACGAGCAGCCGACACCGCAGTACGCGCAGGTCGTGACGACCGAGCGGGTCGGCATCCCGAGCTTGACGACCGACCGCTCGACGAGCGCGTCGGTGGGGCAGGCCTGCACGCAGGCGCCGCACGAGACGCACTCGGAGTGCAGGAAGTCGGTGCCACCGGCGGAGATCCGGGAGTCGAAGCCGCGGCCCTCGACGGTGAGGGCGAAGGTGCCCTGGGTCTCCGAGCAGGCCCGCACGCAGCGCGAGCAGACGATGCAGGCCGCCGGGTCGTAGTCGAAGTACGGGTTGGAGTGGTCGGTGGTGTCGGTGAGGTGGCTCGCGCCGTCGAGGCCGTAGCGGACCTCGGCGACCCCCGTCTCGCGGGCCCACTTCTGCATCTCGCAGTTCCCGCGGGCGCAGCCGTCGCAGTCGGTCGGGTGGTCCGAGAGGTAGAGCTCCATGACGTTCCGGCGCAGGTCCTGCACCTGCTCGGTGCGGGTGCTCACGACCATCCCGTCGGCGCACGGCGTCGTGCAGGACGCCGGCGTGCCCTTGCCGCCCTCGACCTCGACGAGGCAGAGCCGGCAGGAGCCGAACGCCTTGAGCGAGTCGGTGGCGCACAGCCTCGGGATCTCGATGCCGGCCTCGGCGGCGGCCCGCAGCACCGAGGTGCCGGCGGGCACGGGGACCCCCCCCCCGTCGCTGGGGGCGGGGGCCGCCGTGTGGGCGACCGCCCGCGGGGCGCCGCGGTCGGTCTCGGCGCCCGGGGTGCCGGGTCGCTCGTCGATGGTCGTCATGGCCGCGCTCCTCCGTGGGTGCTCGTGGCGGACTCGGGCATCGCGTCGGTGGCGGCGTCGGCCGTGGCGGGCTCGACGCCGAAGTCCTCCGGCCAGTGCTCGAGGGCGCTGCGGACGGGCATCGGGGTCAGCCCGCCCATCGCGCACAGCGACCCCTTGGTCATCGTCGCGCAGAGGTCCTCGAGCAGGATGAGGTTGGCCTCGCGCTGCGTGCCGGCCCGGATCCGGTCGATCACCTCGACGCCCCTGGTCGAGCCGACCCGGCACGGCGTGCACTTGCCGCAGGACTCCTTGGCGCAGAACTCCATCGCGAACCGGGCCATCGCGCCGGCGTCCATTGAGTCGTCGAACACGACGATCCCGCCGTGGCCGACCATCGCGTCGGCGGCGGCGAACTCCTCGTAGTCGGTCGGCAGGTCGAACTTCGACGGCGGCAGGTACGCCCCGAGCGGCCCGCCCACCTGCACCGCCTTGACCGGCCGGCCGGACGCGGTGCCGCCGCCGAAGTCCTCGACGAGCTCGCGCAGCGGGATGCCGAAGTCGGCCTCCACGATGCCGCCGCGGGCGACGTTGCCGGCGAGCTGGAACACCTGCGTGCCGCGCGAGCGCCCGGTGCCGAGCGCGGCGTACGCGGCGCCGCCGTCGGCGAGGACCATCGGGACGGCCGAGAGGGTGAGCACGTTGTTGACGACGGTCGGCTGCCCGAAGAGCCCCTGGAGCGCCGGGATCGGCGGCTTGGCCCGCACCTCGCCCCGCTTGCCCTCCAGCGAGTCGAGCATCGAGGTCTCCTCGCCGCAGATGTAGGCGCCGGCCCCGACGCGCACGTCGAGGTCGAAGCGGCGCCCGCTGCCGAGGACCGAGGCGCCGAGCAGCCCGTGGGCGTAGGCGATCTCGATGGCCCGGCGCAGCGTCCGGACCGCGTGCGGGTACTCGGAGCGCAGGTAGACGAACCCCTCCGTGGCGCCGACCGCGACGGCGGCGATGGCCATCCCCTCGATGAGGGTGAACGGGTCGCCCTCGATGAGCATCCGGTCGGCGAAGGTGCCCGAGTCGCCCTCGTCGGCGTTGCAGCAGACGAACTTCACGTCGGCCGACGCGGTGCGGACCGTCTCCCACTTGATGCCCGCGGGGAAGCCCGCGCCGCCGCGTCCGCGCAGCCCGGACTCGGTCACCTCGGCGACGACCTGCTCCCCGGAGAGGGTCAGCGCCCGCTCGAGACCGGCCAGGCCGCCGTGGGCCCGGTATGCGGCGAGGTCGGTGGGCTCGACGACCCCCACCCGGGCGAAGGTGACGCGGTGCTGGCGGACCAGCCACGGGTGCTCGTCGACGACGCCGACGCAGCGGTCGGTGTCGTCGAGGGCGCCGGTGAGCAGGGCGGCGACGTCGGTCGGCTCGACGTTCGCGTACCCCACCCGGCCGCGGTCGGTCTCGACCTCGACGAGGGGCTCGAGCCATAGCATCCCGCGGGACCCGTTGCGCCGCACGGTGGCCCCGGCGGCCGCGAACGCCTCGGCGACGGCATCGGCGCCGACCGACACGGCGGCGGCGTCGCAGGGCACCCAGACCGTGGTGCTCATGCCTCCCACCCCTCGGTGAGGGCGTCGAGCCGCTCGGGGGTGAGCCGGCCGTGCAGCGCACCGTCGAGGGTGCCGGACGGGCCGAGGGCGCAGTTGCCGAGGCAGAACACCTCGCCGACCTCCACCGCCGTCGAGCCGCCGAAACGGTCCGACGCCGCGGCGAACGTCGCCTCCGCGCCCCGGGCCTGGCAGGCCTCGGCGCGGCACAGGCTGACGCGGTGCGCGGCCGGGGCCGTGCGCCGGAAGTCGTGGTAGAAGCTCAGCACCCCGAGGACGTCGGCCCGGCTGAGGTTGAGCACGTCGGCGACGACCGGCACGTCGTCGTCGTGGACGTACCCGTGCGTCGCCACGACCTCGTGGAGCACCGGCAGCAGCGGGCCGCGGATGCCCGCGAGCTGCTCGGTGATGGCCCGCACGGAGGCCGCGCGCTCGGCGTCGGCGGGCGCCGGGGCGGGCGCGGGACCGGGTCCTCGCTGGGGCACGTCGTCCACCTCTCTGTGGGATGACTCCTGCCGAGCGTACGTCGGGCCGGGCCGTCGCGGCAGGTGTCGGACCCGGGTGACGCGTGCCCAGACCGTGTCGTCTTGTTCCGCGAGACGCACCACGGTGCGCCATGCGCAACAGTGCGGGGCTCAGGCCCGCACGGGGTACACCGTCTCCGGGATCTCCGGCCGGATCCGGTCCTCGACGAAGATGCCGTGCCAGAGCAGCACGACGAGGACGGTCCAGATCTTGCGCGACAGGTCGAACGGTCCGGCCCGGTGCTCGTCGATCATCCGCAGGACGGCCTGCTTGTCGACGAGGTCGTCGGCGCCGGACTCGAGGACGATGCCGCGCGCCCACTCGTACATCTCGTCCTTGAGCCAGTGCCGGATCGGCACCGGGAAGCCCAGCTTCGGGCGGTTGAGCACGTGCGGCGGGACGATGAGCTCCATCGCCCGGCGCAGGGCGTACTTCGTCGTCCCGTGGGTCAGCTTCTCGTCGACGGCGAGGCCGGCCGCGGCGTCGAACACGACCGTGTCGAGGAACGGCACGCGCAGCTCGAGGCTGTTCGCCATCGTCATCTTGTCGGCCTTGACGAGGATGTCGCCGCGCAACCAGGTGAAGAGGTCGACGTACTGCATCCGGGTCGAGCCGTCGAGGTGCGTCGTCGCCGCGTAGTGCTCCGCCGTGACGTCGGCGTGCCCGACGGCGGGGTCGAAGGACCTGAGGAAGCCCATCTCCTCGGGCCGGAAGATGCGGGCGTTGCCGTAGTAGCGCTGCTCGAGGGTGAGCGACCCACGGCGCAGGAGGTCCTTGCCGCGCACGCCCTCGGGGATGAGGGTCGAGGCCCGGCCGAGACCGCGGCGCAGCGGGCCGGGCACCTTGTCGAACGGCGCGAGCGAGATCGCCTCGTGGTAGATCGTGTAACCGCCGAAGAGCTCGTCGGCGCCCTCGCCGGAGAGGACGACCTTGACGTGCTTGCGGGCCTCGCGGGCGATGAAGTAGAGCGGGACGAGGGCGGGGTCGGCCACCGGGTCGTCGAGGTACCAGACGATGAGCGGCAGGGTGTCCATCATCTCCTGCGGCGTGACGACCTTCGTGATGTGCTCCACGCCGATCGCCGCCGCCGACTCCGCCGCGACGTCGATCTCCGAGTAGCCCTCCCGTTCGAAGCCGGTCGTGAAGGTCAGCAGGCCGGGGTTGTGCCGCTTGGCCAGCGCCGCGATGGCGGTCGAGTCGATGCCGCCGGAGAGGAACGAGCCGACGGTGACGTCGGCGCGCATGTGCTTGGCGACCGAGTCCTCGAGCGCGTCGGCGATCCGGCGGTAGAGGGCCTGTTCGTCGCTCGAACGGCGCGGCCGGAAGTCCGGGCGGAAGTAGCGTTCGGCCCGCAGCGTGTCGCCGGGCCGCAGGGTGAAGGACGTGCCGGACTCGACCCGCCCGATGCCCTCGTGCAGGGTGGCCGGCTCGGGGACGTACTGCAGCTCGAGGTAGTGCTGCAGCGCCCGGGTGTCGACGGTGCGTCGCTCCGGCGCGAGGTCGAGGAGCACCTTCTTCTCGGACGCGAAGAAGGTGCCGCGCTCGTCGGTCATCGTGAACAGCGGTTTGATGCCGAACGGGTCGCGGGCCCCGAAGGCCACCCGCTCCCGGCTGTCCCAGATGACGAAGGCGAACATCCCGCGCAGCTCGGAGACCACGGCCGGCCCGAGGTGGTGGTAGCCCGCGACGATCGTCTCGGTGTCGCCGTCGGTCGCGAACCGGGCGCCGAACTCGTCGGTGAGCCGCTGCCGCAGCTCGGGGTAGTTGTAGATCTCACCGTTGAAGACGATGTGGTAGCGGCCGTCCTCGTAGGGCAGCGGCTGGTGCGAGTGCTCGATGTCGATGATCGAGAGCCGGCGGAAGCCGAGGACGACGTCGTCGTCGGACCACACCCCGTCGTCGTCGGGCCCGCGGTGGCGCATGTCCTTGAGGGCGTCGGTGACTCCGCCGGCCAGCGCCGGGGCGTGCCCGTCCGGGGTGATGACTGCGAAGAGGCCGCACATGGGACGGATGCTTCCACGTCCGTGGCTCCCGGCACGAACCCGGCCGCCACCCGTGCGAGCCCCGTCGGGGTCAGTCCGGTGGGATCGGGGGACCGACGACCTCGAGGCCGAACCGCGGTCCCACCTCGTTCCAGCGCGCGATCTCGTCCTCGATCGTGCGGCCCTCGCCCGGGCCGGGCACGTGCATCGACGACGCCGGCACCCCCACCTCGTCGTAGAGGTCCATCAGGCCGCCCGGCGTGGTCAGCGCGAGGAAGCGGGCGGGGGCGTCGCCGACGATCCGGAAGGCGTGCGGCAGGGCGCGCGGGAGGTGGACGAACGAGCCGGGGCCGAGCTCGAACACGTCCTCGCCCGCGCGGTAGCGCACGCGCCCCTCGAGGACGTAGAACGCCTCGGCCTCGTGGGTGTGGCGGTGGAAGGGCGTGGCGGTGCCGACCGGCTGGGTGACGAGCGAGACCCCGAGGAGCCCGTCGGTCTGGCTCGCGGTCACGAGGTGCTCGAAGAGCGACCCCATGGCCCAGGTGCCCGGCCCGTCCCCGGCCCGGTGGAGAACGACGTCACCCATGACGCCTCCCGATCAATTGGTCCGAACTTGCTTCGGACGAATACTGGTACGGTAGGACCCGTGACCGACGCCGTCAAGCCCCGCCGCTACCGCTCCCCCCGGCGGGCCGCGCAGGCCGAGGCGACCCGCCGGGCCGTGCTCGACGCCGCCCGCCACCTCTTCACGACGCAGGGGTACGCGGGTACCGCGGTCGGCGAGGTCGCCCGCCGGGCCGGGGTCTCGCTCGACACGGTGTACGCGAGCGTCGGCCGCAAGCCCGAGCTGGTCCTCGCCGTCCACGACATGGCCCTGGCCGGCGCCGACGAGCCCGTGCCGTCGACCGAGCGGGACTACGTGGCGGCGGTCCGCGCCGCCCCGAGCGCCCGCGCGAAGCTCGAGGTGTATGCCGCTGCCCTGGGCCGCCGGCTGCCGCAGGTCGTCCCGCTCGCGGAGTCGCTGCGCGAGGCGGCGGCCACCGACGCCGGATGTCGCCGGGTGTGGGAGGCGCTCGAGGAGCGGCGGGCCGCGAACATGCGGGTGCTCGCCGCCGACCTGCGGGCCGGAGGAGGGGTGCGGCCCGACCTCGACGACGCGGAGGTGGCCCACCGGCTGTGGGTCGGCAACAGTGCGTCCTACTACCGGCTGGCCACCGCGGGCGGCCGCGGGCCCGAGGACTACGTCGCCCTCGTCCTCGACACCTGGACCCGGACCCTCCTGGCCGATTAGGGCGCCGCTGCCCCCGCTGGTAGCCTTGCTGACTGCCGTCAGATCGGCCGCGGATCAGAGAGAGCCCCGGTGAACCAGCCCGGGAGCGCCGCGCAGCAGACACCACGAAGGAGAGTCGTCGCCCCATGCCGCTGAGCACCGACGTCAAGAAGCAGATCATCGCCGAGTACGGCACCGCCGAGGGCGACACCGGCTCGCCGGAGGTCCAGGTCGCGCTGCTGACGCAGCGCATCAAGGACCTCACCGAGCACAGCCGGACGCACAAGCACGACCACCACTCCCGTCGTGGCCTGCTGCTCCTCGTCGGCCGTCGCCGCCGCCTCCTGCGCTACCTGGAGAGCATCGACGTCGAGCGCTACCGCTCGCTCATCAAGCGCCTCGGTCTGCGTCGTTGAGACTTCCGAGAGGGCGGTCCTCACATCCGTGTGGGGACCGCCTTCTCGCATGAGCGGCGCTGCCGCTCGCGAAGAACCCCACAACTGAACACCGTCAGCTGTGACCGGTGCCGCCCCGTGCGGCGCCACCTGAAGGACACACCCGCGCACAACGACGATGCGCGTGCGTGAATGACACGAGAGAAGGAGGCCCCATGGAGGGTCCCGAGATCACTGCGACCGAAGCCGTCATCGACAACGGCAGCTTCGGCACCCGTACCGTCCGGTTCGAGACCGGACGCCTGGCCAAGCAGGCCGGAGGCGCTGTTGCCGCCTACCTGGACGAGGACACGATGCTCCTCTCCACCACCACCGCCGGGAAGAGCCCGCGCGAGGGGTTCGACTTCTTCCCCCTGACCGTCGACGTCGAGGAGCGGATGTACGCCGCGGGCAAGATCCCCGGCTCGTTCTTCCGTCGTGAGGGCCGCCCCTCGACCGACGCGATCCTCACCTGCCGCCTCATCGACCGCCCGCTGCGCCCGACCTTCCGCAAGGGCCTGCGCAACGAGGTCCAGGTCGTCATCACGGTGCTGTCGCTCAACCCCGACCACCAGTACGACGTCCTCGCGATCAACGCCGCGAGCGCCTCGACCCAGATCTCCGGCCTGCCGTTCTCCGGCCCGGTCGGTGCCGTCCGGGTCAGCCTGATCGACGGCCAGTGGGTCGCGTTCCCGAACTTCAGCGACATCGAGCGCTCGACGTTCGACATGGTCGTGGCCGGCCGCGTCGCCGGTGACGACGTCGCGATCATGATGGTCGAGGCCGAGTCCACCGAGCACACCTGGGACCTCGTCAAGACGATGGGCAAGCAGGCTCCCACCGAGGAGATCGTCGCGCGGGGCCTCGAGGCCGCCAAGGGCTTCATCAGGACCCTCTGCGACGCCCAGGCCGAGCTCGCCGCCACCGCGGCCAAGCCGGTCCAGGAGTTCCCGATCTTCCTCGACTACGAGGACGACGCGTACGCCGCCGTCGAGTCGGCCACCAGCGCCGACCTCGCCGCGGCCCTCCAGATCGCCGGCAAGCAGGAGCGGGAGGAGCGCATCGACGCGATCAAGGAGTCGATGAAGGCCTCCCTCGCCGAGCAGTTCGAGGGTCGGGAGAAGGAGCTCTCCGCCGCCTACCGGTCGGTGCAGAAGAAGCTCATCCGTGAGCGCATCCTGCGTGACAAGGTCCGCATCGACGGCCGTGGCCTCGCCGACATCCGCGCCCTGAGCGCCGAGGTCGAGGTCCTGCCGCGGGTGCACGGCTCGGCGATCTTCGAGCGCGGCGAGACCCAGATCATGGGTGTCACCACGCTGAACATGCTCCGCATGGAGCAGCAGCTCGACACCCTCTCGCCGGTGACGCGCAAGCGCTACATGCACAACTACAACTTCCCGCCGTTCTCCACCGGTGAGACCGGGCGCGTCGGCTCGCCGAAGCGCCGCGAGATCGGCCACGGGGCGCTCGCCGAGCGTGCGCTCATGCCGGTCCTGCCGACGCGTGAGGAGTTCCCCTACGCGATCCGCCAGGTCTCCGAGGCGCTGGGCTCCAACGGCTCGACCTCGATGGGCTCGGTCTGCGCGTCCACCCTGTCGCTGCTCAACGCCGGTGTGCCGCTGCGCGCCCCGGTCGCCGGCATCGCGATGGGCCTGGTCTCCGCGGAGGTCGACGGGCAGACGCAGTACGCGGCGCTCACCGACATCCTCGGTGCCGAGGACGCCTTCGGCGACATGGACTTCAAGGTCGCCGGCACCCGCGAGTTCGTCACGGCCATCCAGCTCGACACCAAGCTCGACGGCATCCCCGCCGACGTGCTGGCCGGCGCGCTGACCCAGGCCCGCGACGCCCGCTTCCACATCCTCGACGTCATGAACGAGGCCATCGACGCCCCCGACGAGATGAGCCCCTACGCTCCTCGCGTCATCTCGGTGACGGTCCCGGTCGACAAGATCGGCGAGGTCATCGGCCCGAAGGGCAAGATGATCAACCAGATCCAGGACGACACCGGCGCCCAGATCTCGATCGAGGACGACGGCACCATCTACATCGGTGCCACCGACGGCCCGTCGGCGGAGGCGGCCCGCGCGGCCATCAACGCCATCGCCAACCCGCAGATGCCGGAGATCGGCGAGCGCTTCCTCGGGACCGTCGTCAAGACGACGACCTTCGGGGCGTTCATCTCGCTCCTGCCCGGCAAGGACGGCCTGCTGCACATCTCCGAGGTGCGCAAGCTCGTCGGCGGCAAGCGGATCGACGCCGTCGAGGACGTCCTCGCGGTCGGCCAGAAGATCCAGGTCGAGCTCAAGGAGATCGACCCGCGCGGCAAGCTCTCCCTCGCGGCGGTCATCGCCGAGGGTGAGGAGGGGGCCGACGAGGCGCCGGCCACGACGTCGGCGCCGGCCCCGGCCGACGCGGACGACGCGGACGAGGTCGACGGTGACGAGTCCGCCGACTCCGGTGACTCGGACGAGGCGGGCGACCGTCCGCGCCGCACCCGTCGCCGGCGCGGCGGCCGTGGCCGCGGCGAGCGTGCCGACGCGGGCGAGGCCCCGGCCGACGCCTGACCGGCGCACGACCACGACGGCGCGTCACCCCTCGGGGTGGCGCGCCGTCGCCGTCCCCACGAGGGCGGCCCTTCGGTGACGATGGCACCTTCGTGCCACGGCGCCGGCCGGCGGTGGACTAGCGTGGGGACGGCACGGCCGGGGGGAACGGCCGGGTCGGTCGAGACAGGGGGAGTGCAGTGGACGACGTGAGCAGCGGGACCATGACGGTGGAGGCCGCGGAACCCGGGGTGCACCCGGACGGCCGCGACGCACCGGGGGAGGGCGCGCCCGACGCGCTCTCGTGGCCGGAGCCGGCCGAGCCCGCCGAGCTGCCCGAGGGCGGCGCGGCCTGGGCGTGAGCCGGGGGCACACGACGAGGCCCGCACCCCGGTGGGTGCGGGCCTCGTCGTGGTGGGCTCAGGCGGCCCTGCGCGGGCGCAGCCGCACAGGTGCACTCCAGCGCATCTCCATCCGGGTGCGACCCCGGTCGTCGGTCACCGGCACCCAGCGCGCGGCCAGGCCGGTGCGGGTCGTCGTGGTGGCGCCCTTCTTCATCGCGGGCCCCCTTTCGTCGCGTTCACCTGCTGTTCACCTCGAGGATAGCGGTTTGCCGCCTCGAAGGTGAACAGCACGTGAACGACGGCGCGGCCGGTCCGGCCCGTGGGACACGCCGCGGTGGGGACTCCTCCCCATGTCGGACGGCGCGCCCCTGTGGTCGAATCGACCCGAGCGCGGGCGTCGGCCCGGGCCGAGGAGGGGAGAGACGCAATGCACGACCCGATGGAGGACCTGCTCGACGTCCGCGACGACATCGACCGCGCGGCGCAGCGGTTCGAGCGTGCCGCGGCCCGTCGCACGGACACCGAGGGCAGCGACCCCGACGGCGTCGTCACCGTCGCGGTGACGGCCGAGGGCCGGCTGACGGCCGTCCGCGTCCGGGCCGGGTGGGAGGCCACCGTGGACGCCGAGTCCCTCGGCGGAGCGGTCCTCGCGGCGGTCGCGGACGCCGGAGCGAACGCGGCCCGGGCCTGGGGCGCGGGACTCGCCGAGGAGCTCGACGAGCCCCGGCCGATGACCCGACCGCTCCCGGGCGTCGCGGGCAGCCTGGCCGAGGGCCTGGACGAGGTGACCGACCGCGAGACGCTCGTGCGGTCCGAGCCGGCCACCCTCGAGGCGATGGCCACCCTCCTCGAGCAGATGCTCGGTGAGCTCGACGAGGTCGTCGAGGAGGTGCAGCAGGTCGGGAGCCGCACCGTGGAGGGGCGGGCCGCGGGTTCCGACGTCGTCGTCACCCTCTCGGGCGCGGCCGCGGTCACCGGGGTCACCATCGGCCCCCGCGCCGCCGAGCGGCACGCGGCGAACATCTCGCGCCTCGTCATGGAGGCCTACGCCGACGCGCTGGCCAAGGTCGCCGAGCACGGGGTCGAGCAGGTCCTCGACCGCTCGGTCTTCGGTGAGCTGCACCGCCTCTCGACCGACCCCCTCGCCCTCGCCGACCGGCTCCGGGCCCGCTGAGCACGACGGAGGAGACCGACGATGACCACACTCAAGGCGGCACTGCAGGCCCTCGGCGACGACGCCGCGGTCTGGGACGAGGTGTCGCAGACGCTGAGCACCGCGTCCCTGACGGCCGCCGTCCAGACGCTGAGCATCACCAGCCTCTCGTGGGCGGCCGGCGTCGTGGGGCTCGACACGACGTACGAGTCCTACCGCAGCAAGGTGCACGACCTGCTCGACGGCGGGTCCACCGAGACCGGCACCATCGCCACCGGCCTGCGCAAGGTCAAGACCACCTACGAGGGCTCCGACGCCGCGGCCGTGGACCGGCTGCGCTCCGCGTGGGCCCCCACGACGGACTGAGAGGGAGACGGACATGGACGAGCTCATCCAGCGCATCGAGGACCTGATCCAGCGGATCAAGGACAAGCTCGACTCGCTCCTCGGCGTGGTCAACGACTTCCTCGGCTGGATCCCGTGGGGACTCGGCTGGCTCGCGGACAAGGTCCGCGACGCCTGGGACTACCTCGTCGGGAAGTTCAACGACTTCTGGGACCGGCTGACCTACATCACGACGAACATGGGCGACCGCGACCAGCTGAGCACCTCGGCGAACGCCTGGTCCTCGCAGGTCGCCGGTCCGGTCAGCGCGAAGAAGGACGCCGTCGACGCCTCGGCCGTGCTGCGCGCCGACGACACCTGGGAGGGTGACGCCGCCGACGCCTACGCCGGCCGGGCCAAGCTGCACCAGACGGCGCTGGAGAAGGTGGTCACGACGTACGTCACGACCATCAGCACGGCGCTCGACACCGTGCGCGGCGGCCTGACGAAGTTCTACATGGGCCTCATCACCGCACTCGGGGCGCTCGTCGTCGGCATCATCTCGGCGCTCGCCTCCTCGGCGACGATCTTCGGCATCCCCGCGGGCATCTTCATCGCCGCCGGCGCCGCCCTCGTGGCCGTCGGGGCGTTCTACACGGGCGGCGAGCTGCTCAAGAGCGACTGCACGTCGGCGAAGAACACCCTGACCCAGAAGATGAACGACAACAACGGCTTCCCCGACGGGGCGTGGCCGAGCGGGGCGGTCCTGTGACGGACTCCGGGCGGGCGGTGCTGCGGCTGGTCGCCGCGGCGCTGCTCGTCGTCGTCGGGGTCCTCCTGACGACGATGGCGCCGGAGGCGGTGGCCCCGGACGCCTCCGGGGCCACGCTGGGGTCGTGGCAGGCCGGGGCGCTGCTCGGGGTCCTCGCCGCCCTGCTCGTCGCCCTCGGCAGCGGGATGCAGCTCGCCGACCGGTCGGCTCGCGGCGTGCTGCGCGGGGCCGTCGTCCTCGGCTGGGTCGCAGTGCTCGTCCTCGCGCTCGGCGGCCTGCTCGGGGTCGTCCAGGGCGACGCGGCGGACGCGGCCGTGGGCGTCGCGTTCATCCTCGCCGTGCCCGCCGCGGGTGCGGTGGTCCTCGCCCTCCAGGGCCGCTCGGCCCCGGGGCACGCCACGGACTGACCTGCGGCCGGCCGCCGCGGGCTGGCTACAGTGGCCGCCATGAGTGGGACGAAGGTCGCCGTCGTCGGGGCCGCGGGCCGGATGGGGCGGGCGGTCTGCGCCGCGGTCGAGGCGGCCGACGACCTCGAGCTCGTCGGGTGCTTCGACGCCGGCGACGACCTCGGCGACCTCTCCGGGGCCGACGTCGCCGTCGAGTTCTCGGTGCCCGACGCCTCGCCGGCCAACGTGGCCCACTGCGTCGCGCAGGGGGTCCACGTCGTCGTCGGCACGACCGGGTGGACCGACGAAGGACTCGACACGCTGCGCGGGCAGCTGGCGCAGGCGCCCGGAGTCGGCGTGCTCGTCGCCCCCAACTTCGCCGTCGGCGCCGTCCTCCTCATGGACTTCGCCCGCCGGGCCGCCCCGTTCTTCGAGTCGGTCGAGGTCGTCGAGCTGCACCACCCGGACAAGGTCGACGCCCCGTCCGGCACCGCGGCCCGCACCGCCGAGCTGGTCGGCGCCGCCCGCGACGCCGCCGGCTGCGACCCCGTCCCGGACGCCACGACGCACGACCCCGACGGCGCCCGCGGGGCCCGCGTGCACGGCGTCCCGGTGCACTCGGTGCGGCTGCGCGGCCTCGTCGCGCACCAGGAGGTCCTCCTCGGCGGTCCGGGCGAGATGCTCACCCTCCGGCACGACTCCTTCGACCGCGCGTCCTTCATGACCGGCGTCCTCGCGGCGGTCCGCGAGGTCGGCTCGCGCCCCGGGCTCACCGTCGGCCTCGAGCACTACCTCGGCCTCGGGTGACCACGCTCGTCGGTCTCGAGCTCACCGGGCGCCGCGTCGTCGTCGTCGGGGCCGGGACGGTCGGTGTCCGGCGGGTGCGGCGGTTCGTCGAGGACGGCGCCCGCGTGGTCCTCGTCGACCCCGCCCCCTCCGACGACGCCCGGCGCATCGCCTCGCACGGCGACGTCGAGCTGCTCGAGCGCCCCGTCGAGGAGCGCGACGTCGACGGCGCCTGGCTCGTGGTGGCGGCCACCTCCGACCTCGAGGCCAACGCCCGGGTCGTCGCGTGGTGCGAGGAGCGCCGCACCTTCTGCGTCGACGCCTCCGACGGCGCAGCGGGCTCGGCCCGGGTGGCGGCGTCGAGCACGCACGGCGACCTGCGGATCGGGGTCGTGGGGACGGGGGCTCCCGACCCGCGACGGGCCGCGGCGGTGCGCGACGCCCTCGGCCGGTTCCTCGAGTCCGGCCAGGTCGACCTGCGCCGGCGCCGCGCGGGAGCGGGACGGGTGGTCCTCGTCGGCAGCGGTCCCGGGGCGGCGGGTCTCGTGACGACCGCCGGCCTCGAGGCGCTCGCGACCGCCGACGTCGTCGTCACCGACCGGCTCGGCGCGACGTGGCTCCTCGAGCAGCTGCCGGACGACGTCGAGGTGGTCAACGTCGGCAAGAGCCCGACCAACCACCCCGTGCCGCAGGCCGAGATCAACCGGCTCCTCGTCGAGCACGCCCGGGCCGGGCGCACGGTCGTCCGGTTCAAGGGCGGCGACCCGTACGTCTTCGGCCGGGGTGGCGAGGAGGTGCACGCCTGCCGGGCGGCGGGTGTCGAGGTCGACGTCGTCCCGGGGGTCACCTCCGCCTTCTCGGTCCCCGCGCTCGCCGGCATCCCGGTCACCCAGCGCGGTGTCGCGACCTCCGTGCTCGTCACCTCCGGCCACGCCGGCGCCGACCCGGCGATGCTCGGCGCGCTCGCCGGCGGCGCGACCGTCGTCCTCCTCATGGCCGTGTCGGCGATGCCTCGCATCTGCGCGGCGGCGCTCGAGCACGGCGTCGCGGCCGACCTGCCCGTCGCCGCCGTCGAGAAGGGCTCGACCGCGCACGAGCGGGTCACCCGCGCCACCGTCGCCACCGCGGCCGAGGTGTTCGCCGCCGCGGGCGTCCGCCCCCCCGCCGTCGTCGTCGTCGGGCGGGTGGCGGCCGAGGGGTTCCTCGACGACCCCGTGTGCGCCACGCCCCCGGGCCCCTCGACCGACGATGGCTGAGCCCGCCCTCGTCGTCTGCGGCCACGGCACCCGAGACCCCGCCGGCCGGGCGGTCGTCGCGGACGCGGTCGCCGCGGTGGCCGCCCGGCTGCCCGGAGTCGAGGTCCGGGAGGCCTACGTCGACGTCCACGGCCCGGCGGTGGGCGCGGTCGTCGCGAGCCTGCCGCGCCGCCGGGACGGCCGTTCCGGCGTCGTCGTCCCGCTGCTGCTCGCCGCCGGGTACCACGTGCGGGTCGACCTCGCGGCCGCCGTCGCCGACCGCCTGGACGTCGTCGTCACCCCCGCCCTGGGGCCGGACGACCGCCTCGTCGACCTCCTCCTGGCTCGGATGGAGGCTGCCGGCGTGCCTCGTGACGCCGACATCGTCCTCGCCCCGGCCGGATCGAGCGACGACCGGGCGCAGGCGGACTCGCAGGAGACCGCCCGGCGGCTCGCCGCGCGCTGGGGTGCGCCGGTGCGGCTGGGCTACGCCGCGGGACCATCGCCGTCCGTGGCCGACGCACTCGCCGCGACCGACGGGGAGCGGCTGACGGCGGTGGTCTCCTACCTGCTCGCGCCGGGGTTCTTCCAGCGGCGGCTCGACGCCAGCGGCGCCGACGTCGTCACGGCGCCCCTGCTGCCGGACGCCCGGGTCGTCGACGTCGTCCTCGACCGGTACGGGTCGGCGCTGCGCTCAGGACCAGCCGACGGCACGGAGCACCGCGGCCGTGAGGGCGGCCCCGGCGACGACGACGAGGAAGTTCGCCCGTAGGAGGAGCAGCCCGACGGCGACGAGCAGCGCGGCGGCCCGGGCGTCGAGCACCAGCGTGCCGCCGTCGCCGACGACCGTCTGCACGGCGACGAGCGCGGCGAGCAGCGAGACGGGCAGGAGGGCGATGACCCGCGAGCGGCGCGGTCCCTCGACCCACGTCGCGGGCACGAGGTACCCCGCGAGCTTGAGGGCGTAGGCGGCCGCGCAGGCGATCAGCACCGTCGTCCACGTCGTCACGGCAGGGGGTCCGACCCGTCGAGCTCACCGGGTCGCGCGGTGGGCGATGACTCGTGGCGGCCGGTGTGCCGCAGGCCGACCGCGACGGCCGCGAGCACCGCGAGGATGACCGGCACCCCGGGTGGCAGGACGGGGCTGGTCACGAGGGCGACGAAGACGGCGAGCACGGCGGTCGCCGCGGCGTCCCCGCTGCGCAGCCGGGGCCAGAGCAGCGCGGCGAAGGCCGCGGCCGCTGCGGCGTCGAGCCCGTAGGTGCGCGGGTCGCCCAGCGCGTTGCCGACGAGCGCGCCGACGAGGGTCATGAGGTTCCAGCCCACGAAGACGGCGATCCCGGTGAGCCAGAACCCGAGCCGCTGCGCCGGGGGCTCCGGCTGGCCGACGCCGACGGCGGTCGACTCGTCGATGGTCACCTGGGCCGCGGCCAGCCGGCGCAGGCCGGAGACGCCGAGGAAACGCGAGGTCTGGAGGGCGTAGAGGCCGTTGCGCACGCCGAGCAGGGTCGAGGTGGCGACGGCCGCCGCACCGCTCCCGCCGGCCCCGAGGACCCCGACGACGGCGAACTGCGAGCCCCCGCTGAAGAGCAGCAGCGAGAGCGCCTGGGTCTGCCAGACGTCGAGCCCGGACGCCACGGACAGCGCGCCGAAGGAGACGCCGTAGAGGCCGGTCGCGCCGCCGACCGAGAGTGCCTGCCGGCGCACCTCGCGCCGTCGGGCGTCGGGCAGGCCGGCACCCGCCCCCGGCGCGGCGTCGGTCACGGCCGGTCGGGGTCGTCGAGCCGGGCGAGCACCCGGACCTCGCGCAGCGTCTCGCCCTCGGGCGAGACGACCCGGTCGCGGTAGGCGCCGTCCGGCCCGAGCCCCGAGTCCGCGAGGAAGCCGCGGGTGGCCTCGTCGTCGGCGGGCAGCCACGCGGTGACCGTGTCGGCGCCGGCCTCGCGGAGCACGTCGACGGCGGCGTTGACCAGCCGTGAGCCGTGGCCCTGGCGCCGGGCGTCCGGGTGGACCGCGAGGAGGGTCACCTCGCCCCAGCCGCCCTCGGCGTCGGGGTCCTGGGACGGGCCGAGCGCGACGGCGCCCACGACCTGCTCGCCGGCGCACGCGACGAGCAGCCGGTGCACGCCCTCGGGCGGGCGGGTCAGTCCCTCGCGCCACGCACGGGCGAAGGCGTCCGGCTCGAAGAGGGCGAGGACCTCCTGCGGCAGCCGGCCGGCGTACGTCGCGCGGAAGACCTCGGCCTGGACGCGGCCGACCGCCGGCGCGTCGTTGGGCCGGGCACGGCGCACGCTCGCGTCGGCGACCGGTCCCGGCCCGTGCTGGTGGTCGTGCGCGTCGCCGTGCGCGTGCGGGTGCTCGTGGCCGGCCATCAGTGCCCCCGGAACGCCGGCTCGCGCCGTTCGGTGAAGGCGGCGCGGCCCTCGCGCAGGTCCTCGCTCGACCAGGCCCGGGCGAAGGCGGCCTCGTAGCGGGCCACCCCGGCCGCGTCGTCGTGGTGGGCGTCGAAGCCGATCTTGGAGCCGGCCTGGGCCAGCGGTGCCAGCCGGGTGGCGGCGGTCGCCAGCGCGACGGCGTCCTCGAGGCCACCCCGGCGCTGGGCGAAGCCGAGCCGCCAGGCGTCGTCGGCGTCGAGCACGGCGGCGGTGAGGACCAGGTGCCGGGCCGCTCCCTCGCCCCAGAACCGGGCGAGCCGGTCGATGGTCCAGTGGTCGACCATGAGACCGAGCCGCGCGACCGGGACGGCGAAGCGCGCGGAGTCGGCGACGACCCGCACGTCGCAGGCGAGTGCGAGCTGCATCCCGAGGCCCATGCACGAGCCCTCGACCGCGGCCACGGTCAGCACCGGCAGGCCGGCGAGGTGGGTGAGCACCTCGGCGAGCCGCTGGGTGAACGAGACGTCCTCGAGCTCGGTGAGGTCGGCCCCGGAGCAGAAGTGGCCCTCGCTGCCCGTGAGCACGAGCGCCCGGGCCCCGGTGGCGACCGACTCGGCCACCGCCGCGTGGAGCTGCTCGAGCGCCTCGAGGTCGAGGGCGCCCCGCCGGTGCGGCCGGTCGATCGTCACGACGGCGACGTCGTCGGTGCGGGAGGCGTGGACGGGCATCCCCCGACCCTACCGAGGCGTGCGCCGGCGCCGGGGTGCCGTCCCGGGCGGCAGCCCCTACGCTCCGGTCATGACGTTGCCGCTCACCGTCGTCCCCGTCCCGGGCCCGGGGGCCGAGGACGTGCTCGTGGGGCCGGACGGGCGGGTGTGGACCGGCACGGCCGACGGCGCGGTGCACGTGCACGACCCCGCCGACGGGAGCGTGAGGACGGTCGCCGCCACCGGGGGCCGCCCGCTCGGGCTGGAGTGGCTCCCGGACGGACGTCTCCTCGTCTGCGACGCGCACCGCGGCCTGCTCGCCCTCGACACCTCGACCGGCGAGTCCGAGACGCTCGTCACCGACGTCGACGGGGAGCGCCTGCTCTTCGTCAACAACGCCGCGGTCCAGGCCGACGGCACGATCTGGTTCACCGACTCCAGCCGGCGCTGGCAGGTCGAGGACTGGAAGAACGACCTCGTCGAGCACACGTGCACCGGGCGGCTGCTCCGGCGCGCCCCCGACGGCACGGTGACGACGGTCCTCGACGGCCTGGCCTTCGCCAACGGCGTCGCCCTGCTGCCGGGGGAGCGCGGCGTGCTCGTCGCCGAGACGGCGACCTGCCGCATCCGGCGGGTCCCGCTGCGCGGCGACGGTCCGGGCGAGCCGACGACGTGGGTGGAGGACCTGCCCGGCCACCCGGACAACATCGCGCTCGGCTCCGACGGCCTCGTGTGGGTCACCGTCGCGTCGCCGACCGACCCCGTCCTCGCCCTCCTCCAGCGCAGCCCGCGCCAGGTGCGGGCCGTCGTGCGGCGGCTGCCCGAGCGGGTCAAGCCGGCACCGCGGCGCACCGCGCGCGTCCTGGCCCTCGACGACGAGGCGCGCGTCGTCCACGACCTCGACTTCGACGCGACCCGCTGGCACGTCGCGACCGGCGTGCGCGAGCACGAGGGTCGGGTCTGGCTCGGCAGCCTCGTCGAGCCGGCCATCGCGGTCGGCCAGCTGCCCTGACCCTCAGCGCCGTTCGTAGGTGACCCAGGCGCAGCCGTCGCCGGGCTCGCGACCCGTCTCGTGCCACGCGTGCGGGTCGATGGCCGGGAAGTGCACGTCGCCCTCCGGCTCCCGGTCGACCTCGGTGACGAGCAGCCGGTGCGCGTACGGCATCGCCTCGGCGTAGACCTCGCCCCCACCGGCGACGAACACCTCGTCGGCCGGTCCGGCGAGCGCCAGCGCCTCGACGAGCGAGTGCGCGACCTCGACACCGGCGTGCGTCCAGTCGGGCCGGCGGGTGATGACGATGGTGCGCCGTCCCGGCAGCACCCGCCCGATCGAGTCGAACGTGCGACGTCCCATGACGAGTGGGTGGCCCATCGTCGTGCGCTTGAAGAACGCGAAGTCGGCCGGCAGGTGCCACGGCATCGCGGAACCGGTCCCGATGACGCCGTTGCGGGCGACCGCGGCGATGAGCGAGACCCGGGTCATACGGCGATCGGGGCCTTGATGGAGGGGTGCGCCTCGTACCCGACGAGCTCGAAGTCCTCGAGCTCGTAGGCGTCGACCGAGGCGCGGGGGGTGATGACCATGGTCGGCAGGGGGAGGGGCTCGCGGGTCAGCTGGAGCGCCGCCTGCTCGAGGTGGTTGAGGTAGAGGTGCGCGTCGCCGAGGGTGTGGACGAACTCGCCGGCCCGCAGCCCGGTCTGCTGGGCGACCATCATGGTCAGCAGGGCGTAGCTCGCGATGTTGAAGGGCACCCCGAGGAAGACGTCGGCGCTGCGCTGGTAGAGCTGGCAGTCGAGGAAGGCCGCACCCCCGTCGGCCGCCGGGCGCACGTAGAACTGGAACATCGTGTGGCAGGGCGGCAGGGCCATGTCGTCGACGTCGGCGACGTTCCACGCGGAGACGATGTGTCGGCGCGAGTCCGGGTTGGCGCGGATCGACTCGACGACCCGGGCGACCTGGTCGACGGTGCGCCCGTCCGGGGTCGGCCAGGAGCGCCACTGGTGGCCGTAGACCGGGCCGAGGTCGCCGTGCTCGTCCGCCCACTCGTCCCAGATCGTGATGCCGCGCTCCTGCAGCCACCGGACGTTGGTGTCGCCGCGGAGGAACCACAGCAGCTCGCCGATGATCGAGCGCAGGTGGAGGCGCTTGGTCGTGAGGACGGGGAAGCCGGCGGTGAGGTCGAAGCGCATCTGGTACCCGAAGACGCTGCGGGTGCCGGTGCCCGTGCGGTCCGACTTCTCCACGCCCTGGGTCATCACGTGGTCGAGGAGGTCGAGGTACTGGCGCACGGGTCCAGCCTAGGCCCGGGCGGGCCGACCCCGCCGGAGGCGCCCGGGGCCGGGCGGGCGCGGTGCGCACCACCCGGCCCCGGAGCGGCTCACGGGCGTCGGAGGAACGCGGTCCGCAGCAGCGGCTGGTTGTTGACGAAGCCGTACCCGGCGCAGGCGGCACCGGTGCAGCTGACCCGCTCGTCGACGCCGACGCGCATGTCGAGGTGCAGGTGGGGCTGGGTGCCCATCGCGTGCGCGCGGGTGCCGACCGTGCCGACCCGGTCACCCTTGGTCAGGTGCTGGCCGACGTGCACCACCGGCCCCGGGTCGTTGTCCATGTGCTGGAAGAACCACAGCCGGCCGAAGGCGTCCTTGACCGTGGCCGTCGCGCCGGCGGTCTCCGAGCCCGGACGGACGGTCATGACGGTGCCGGCGACCGGCGAGACGACGGCGGTGCCGGTGGGGGCGAAGATGTCGGCGGCGTTGTAGTCGTGGTGGCAGTTGGTCCTGCTGTTCCAGCACCACGTGAGCGGCGACTGGTTCTTGACCGTCGCCTGGCTGACGTTGAGCGGGAACCGCAGCGAGGCGTCGCCGATGATCTGCGAGGCGTTGTCGTTCTTGACGTTGGCGTTGAGGTCGACCTTCGCGCCCGCCGGGATGATGTCGTGGACGCCGCCGAAGTCGCTGTTGTAGAAGACGTACACCTGCTTGCCGGTGCGGTTCCACACCGCCGCGGTGTTGTTCTTGACGCACTGGCCGCGGCCGTTGCCGGCGGAGACGAACGTGATGCAGCCGGGTCCGGTGCCGTAGTCGCGCTGGCTGTGCACGAGGTCGACGAGCGAACCCGTGGCCCCGCTGTTGTAGTACAGGCAGAACTCGCCGGACTCGCACGAGCCGTTGCGGGCGGCCGCGTTGGCCGCCGGCGCGGTGGCCACGAGGCCGAGCGCGAGTCCGAGGACGGCGGCGGCCGTGGCCGCCAGGCGCGTGATCATGGGTGCTTCCCCCTCCTGCGGCCGTGGCCGCACGTGACGGCCGCGACGGATCCCCCCGGACGGCCGGGACGCCGGTGGCGCCCGTCGGCGACGCTAGACCCGGGGTCGGGCCCCGGCAACCGGGGCGTGCGGGGAGGACTCCCCGGCGGGTGGCGGCGACCCGGGGGTGGGCGCGCGCACTACGCTGGACCGCATGAGCTCCTCCCCGTTCGGCCGCGTCCTCACCGCGATGGTCACCCCGATGGCCCCCGGCGGTGCGCTCGACGAGGCGGGCACCGAGAAGGTCGTCGAGCACCTGCTCGGCACCGGGCACGACGGCCTCGTCGTCAACGGGACGACCGGCGAGGCCCCGACGCTCACCGACGACGAGAGCATCGCGATGGTCCGCCTCGTCACCGGCGTCGCGGGCGAGCGCGCCCGCGTGGTCGCCGGGGTGGGCTCGAACGACACCGCCCACGCCGTCCACATGGCCGAGCGGGCGGCGGCGGCGGGGGCCCACGCCCTGCTCGTCGTCTCGCCCTACTACAACAAGCCGACCCAGGCCGGGCTCGTCGCCCACTGCCGGGCCGTCGCCGACGCCACCGACCTGCCGGTGATGCTCTACGACATCCCCGGTCGCACCGGCATCCCGTTCTCGCACGACGCCCTGCTCGCCCTCGCCGAGCACCCGCGGATCCTCGCCGTCAAGGACGCCAAGGGCGACCTCGCGGCCTCGACCCGGGCGATGGCCGCGACCGACCTGCTCTGGTTCAGCGGCGAGGACGCCCTCAACCTGCCCCTCCTCGCGATCGGGGCGACCGGCGTGGTGTCCGTCGTGGGACACGTCGCCGGTGCCCAGTACCGCGCCATGCTCGAGGCCGTCGACCGCGGCGACCTCGCCGAGGCCCGCCGCCTCCACCGCGGGCTCGTCCCCGTCGTCGACGCGATCATGTCGCCCTCACAGGGCGCGATCATGGCCAAGGCCGCGCTCGTCGAGCTCGGCGTCCTCGACTCCGCCGCCGTGCGGTTGCCCCTCGTCGAGTCCCCGCCGGAGCACCTCGAGGCGCTCCGGACGGCGCTCGCCACCCTCCCCACCCCGAAGGACTCATGAGTCACCCCCACCCCGACCTCGACCTCCCCGCACCGCTGGCGCCCGGCGGCGTCCGGGTCATCCCGCTCGGCGGCCTCGGCGAGGTCGGTCGCAACATGACCGTCCTCGAGCACGACGGCCAGCTGCTCGTCATCGACTGCGGTGTGCTGTTCCCGGACGACCACCACCCCGGCATCGACCTCATCCTCCCGGACTTCTCGGCCATCGAGGACCGGCTCGAGGACGTGCAGGCGATCGTGCTCACCCACGGTCACGAGGACCACATCGGCGCGGTGCCGTACCTCCTGCGGCTCAAGCCCGACATCCCCGTCGTCGGCTCGCAGCTGACCCTGGCCCTCATCGAGGCCAAGCTGCGCGAGCACCGGATCACCCCGTTCACGCTCGGGGTGGCAGAGGGGCAGCGCGAGCGGTTCGGGGTCTTCGACTGCGAGTTCGTCGCGGTCAACCACTCCATCCCCGACGCCCTCGCGGTCTGCGTCCGCACTCCCGGCGGCACGCTCCTGCACACCGGCGACTTCAAGATGGACCAGCTGCCGCTCGACGGGCGGCTCACCGACCTGCGCGCCTTCGCCCGGCTGGGCGAGGAGGGGGTCGACCTCTTCCTCACCGACAGCACGAACGCGGAGGTTCCGGGGTTCACGACGCCCGAGCGCGAGATCGCGCCGGCCATCGACAAGGTCTTCCGGCACGCCGAGCGGCGGATCATCGTCGCCTGCTTCTCCTCGCACGTCCACCGGGTCCAGCAGGTCCTCGACGCCGCCCAGAAGTCCGGACGCAAGGTCGCGATGATCGGTCGGTCGATGGTGCGGAACATGGGCATCGCGGCCGACCTCGGCTACCTGCACGTCCCCGACGGCGTGCTCGTCGACGTCAAGACGCTCGACGACCTCCCAGACCACAAGATCGTCCTCATCTGCACCGGCAGCCAGGGCGAGCCGATGGCCGCCCTCTCCCGGATGGCCAACCGCGACCACCGGATCGAGGTGGGCGAGGGCGACACCGTCCTCCTCGCGTCCTCGCTCATCCCGGGCAACGAGAACGCCGTCTACCGGGTGATCAACGGGCTCATGCGGCTCGGCGCGCAGGTCGTGCACAAGGGCAACGCCAAGGTGCACGTGTCGGGGCACGCGAGCGCCGGTGAGCTCCTGTACTGCTACAACATCGTCAAGCCCCGCAACGTCATGCCGGTGCACGGGGAATGGCGCCACCTCGTGGCCAACGCCGACCTCGCCGTGGCCACCGGCATCCCGCGGCGCAACGTCGCGGTCGTCGAGGACGGCGTCGTCGTCGACCTCGTCGACGGGCGGGTGTCCGTGGCGGGCGCGGTGCGGTGCGGGTACGTCTACGTCGACGGCTCGTCGGTGGGGGAGGCCGACGAGACCCTCCTCAAGGACCGGCGCATCCTGCGCGACGAGGGCTTCATCTCGGTCGTCGTCGTCGTCGACTCGATGAGCGGCAAGGTCGTCGCCGGACCCGAGATCACCGCGCGCGGCTTCGTCGAGGACGACGTCGTCTTCGACGAGATCCGCCCGCGCATCGAGCAGGCCCTCGACGAGGCCACCGCGCAGGGCGTCACCGACTCCCACCAGCTGCAGCAGGTCGTGCGCCGCACCATCGGCCCCTGGGTGGGCCGCAAGATCAAGCGTCGCCCGATGATCATCCCCACCGTCATCGAGGCCTGACCGCCCGACGTCGACGACCCGCACCCTCGTCCGGGGGTGCGGGTCGTGGCGTGTTCGACGGATCCGTGGGCCGTCCCGCAGGGGTCATCCGTTCGGCCAGCTGTGGCGACACAACCCCAAGAACTCCCCGCAAAAAAGTAAAGAGATCGTAAAGTACTGGTCAGTACAGTTCAAGGAGCCGCTCTTCGGAGTGGTCGTCCCGAAGGGATGGAACGCATGCCGCACCCGACCACGGCCGCCGTCGCGGCCGGGCGGCGCGGTGTGACCTCCGGCGCCCTTCGGAACACCTGCTGACCTGCACGGATCAACCGTTCGGCCGGTTTCCGGAAACTTCGCCGAACCCCTAGCGAAAACAGTAAAGAGTTCGTAAAGTTCCAGTCAGCGCCACGCCAACCGGTCGGAACGGAAGCCACCCGGTCGGCTCGGCGCCCAGGACGCCCGGAGGCCCGCTCCGCGCCACGACCCGCTCCGGCGGGTCCGGCCGGCCACGGCACCACCGGAGTCGCCCGCCGTCTCGGGGGCGACGGGTGCGGCGTCCCGCTCGATGACAGGGGTCGGGCGGGACGCCGCACTTGTGTGCGTGGCCCGCGGTTCCCCGGCGCAGGATCCGACCGCGACGTGCCGCGTGTGACACGTGAGTCGGATGTGACTCTAGCGTAGCCTGCGACGCATGGCGACACGCACGTCCTCCACCTCCCGCGCCCGCAGCGGCAGCGCGCGCCGGCCGGCCACCCGCAAGGGAACGGCCCGGCCCCGCTCGACCCGCCGCGCACCGCGCTCGGGCGGACTGCCGCTGCCGCTGCGGGCCGCCCAGACGACGTGGATGGGGCTGGCGCACGCCACCGGCGCGGTGGCCCGCAAGGTCGGCGACACCGGCCGCGACCTGGAACCCGAGCACCGCCGTGACGGGCTCGGCCTGCTGCTCGTCGCCCTGGCCGTCGTCGTTGCCGCCCGCGAGTGGTGGGGGATGCCCGGTGGGGTCGGTGTGGTGGTCCACGCCGTCGTCGCCGGCACGTTCGGCAAGGTGGGCTACGCGGTGCCGCTCGTCCTCCTCGCCTTCGGCGTCCGGGTGCTGCGCGCCCCGACCGACGAGGCCGCCACCTCCCGGATGGCCGTGGGGACCACCGCGCTGGCCTTCGCCGCGTGCGGGCTGGTCCACGTCGCGAACGACGTCCCGACCCCACCCGAGGGCGCCGACGGGATGCGGGCCGCCGGCGGCATCATCGGCTTCCTCGCCTCCAGCCCGCTCCAGGCGGCCGTGTCGGTCTACGGCACGGTCCCGCTGCTGCTCCTCCTCGGGCTGTTCGGGGTCCTCGTCCTCACCGCCACACCGCTGCACCAGGTGCCCGAGCGGCTGCGCGAGCTCGTCGACCGCCTCACCGGCCACACCCCGCAGCCGGCCGCCGA
>OEIU01000448.1_pt1 | contig 38686 bp, 24 predicted proteins | sample 1539221 | NCBI WGS metagenome assembly OEIU01 (sample SAMN03792071, study PRJEB22550) | activated sludge metagenome | feature: wastewater treatment plant; material: activated sludge; isolation source: Wastewater treatment plant of a petroleum refinery complex | place: Argentina: Zarate | collected...
ATGGATCAGTCAGTTCCGCGCGCGCGGTAGTGGCTTAACCGGACACTAGTGGGCTTCAGCCTGACCTACAGAGAGCAGCAGGCCGGCTGAAGCCGGCCCCACAGTGCACGGAGAAATGAGAACTGGTTCAAATTTGCCCGCCCCGGGTGCGACGTAATCTGCCGCCCTTCGCCAATGCGGAAGAGCGCATGGACACGTCGGCATTTTCCGTTCTCATCGGTCGGCTGGAACGCGAGTCGGATGACAATCCGCGCGCCTATGCGTTCAAGGTCGGCGCGGTCGCGGCGCTGGGCTATGCCGCGATTGCGCTGGTGGCGCTGGCGATTCTCGTCGCCTGCGGGTTCCTGATCGCGCCGCTGCTGACCGGCGGGCGGCCGCGCATCATGACGGTCATCAGTCTGCTCGGCGGCGTCGTTTCGCTGCTCGCGATCGTGCGTGCCTTGTGGGTGCGTATCGAGGCGCCGCAGGGACGCGAACTGCTGCGCGAAGAAGTCCCTGCACTGTTCGCCGCCATCGACGAAATCGTGCAGAAGATGGCGGTGCGGCGCAAAGGCAAGACCCAGGTCATTCGCATCGATTCGGTCACGCTCAACCGCGAGTTCAATGCCAGCATCTGGCAGATTCCGCGCTGGGGCATCTTCGGCAACTACAGCAATCATCTGCAGCTGGGTGTGCCGCTGCTGGCCGCGCTCAGCATCGCCGAGTTCAAGACCGTACTCGCGCACGAGATCGGTCACTTCGGCGGCGCGCACGGCAAGTTCAGCGCGTGGATCTATCGCCAGCGCGTCACGTGGGAGGAGCTGCGCCGGAAGCTGGCGGAGCCGAACGGCCTGTTCGAACAGGCGCTGGCCTCGTTTTATGCCTGGTACACGCCGTATTTCGATGCCTACACCTTCGTGCTCGCGCGCAATCACGAATACGCGGCGGATCGCGCCGCGGCGCGCGCCACTCATGCGAAGGTGCTGGCGCGGGCGCTGATCAAAGTCGATCTGATGGGCCGCTTTCTCGCCGAAGTGTTCTGGAAGCGCCTGTTCGACCAGATCGAGGCGCATCCCGAACCGCGCTACCTGCCGTATTCGCTGCTGCCGCGCGTCTTCACCATGGCACAGAAGGAGTGGTCGCGCCGCGACTGGCTGGATGAGAGCCTGCGTACGTACGCATCGCACGACGATACGCATCCAGGGCTCGGCGAGCGCCTGGCCGCGCTCGACGTGACGCCCGAACTGCCGACGCAGGCGCCGGAAAAGTCCTCGCTCAGCTTGCTGGGCGAGCAGGCGGCCGTCCTGCTGCAGGCATTCGATCGGGAGTGGGCCGACGAATACCTGCCGGCCTGGCGCAAGCGGCACGAGGCGATCCGCGAAGCGCGCTGGAAGATCGCACAGTACGAGAGCACGCCGGCTTCCGATCTCAAATCCGAAGACCTCTGGGAGAAGTCGACGCTGCTGCTCGACGTCGGCCAGGAACTCGATGCCATGGAAACACTGCAGCTGCTGGTCGGTCGCGGCGACAAGTTCGGCAAGGCGCATCTGCTGCTCGGTCGCATGCTGCTCGAACGCGGCAACGAGCACGGCCTGCAGAATCTGACGCATGCGGCGTTGCAGGATCCGGCGCTGGTCGAAGAGGCCGGCCAGCTCGGCTACGGCTATCTCATCGAGCGCGGCCGCAAGCGCGAGGCGCAGCGGTTCTGGGAGCGCATCAGCGCCTGACGTTGCTTTCTCAAGCGGTCCTCCTTCCCGGACTGCTTCTTCCTGTGGGGCCGGCTTCAGCCGGCCAGAACTTTCCCGGCCGGCTGAAGCCGGCCCCACAGAGATACTGGTTAGCCAGTCAATAAATGCAAAGGTCTGGTAGCTGCAACCGCCGCGGTTCTGCATTGCAGCGAATCCGGCTGGCGAAATTGGCGCTTCCGCCGAACGAACGATCCCCATTCGTCTCGTCGCATTGCTTCAATTAGTGGTTGAAACGTCAATAAGACGGTTGCATGATCCCCGTCGCATCGGGGAGCGGTTCATCGAGACCGCGAATGAAATTCTGACAGGGGGAATTGAGCATGTTGAAGCGCAGAGTGGGCTGCGGATCCGTGGCCATGGGTGTTGCGTTGGCGCTTGCCGGCGGTGCCGGTGTCGCGCAGGAAAGCACGACATCGCCGCAGGCCAGCGAAATCGAAATGATCATCGTCACCGGTTCGTTCATCCGCGGCGCCGCCGAGGATGCGGCGCTGCCGATCGACGTGCTGACCGCGGACGATCTGCAGAAGCAGGGTGCGCCGTCGATGGTGGAAATCGCCAAGGCGCTGCCGTCCTCGCAGGGCGTGATGGGAGATTCCAATCAGTTCGGCGCAGGCCAGTCGACCGGATCGGCCAACGTCAACCTGCGCGGCATCGGTTCGACGCGGACGCTGGTGATGCTGAATGGCCGGCGCCTCGCGCCGAATCCCGCCATCGGCGTCGGCGTGGACATCAATCTGCTGCCGACCGCGGCCATCGGCCGCATCGAAGTGCTGAAGGACGGCGCAGCGGCGACCTACGGTTCCGATGCCATGGCCGGCGTCGTCAACTTCATCACTCGCGAGAACTTCGAAGGTCTGCAGGTCGATGGTACGTACAGCTACATCGACGGTTCCGACGGCGACTATGGCGCCAACGTCGCGTACGGCTGGAAGGGCGAGACGAATTCCCTGCTGCTGACGGGTGGCTATCGCGCGCGTTCGGAACTGCCGGCGCGCGAGCGCGACTGGGCGCTGCACCCGCTGGCCGAAAATCCGCAAGGCGGATGGAGCGGTTCGGGCAGCCCGGGCCTGTACCTCACCGGCGCCGGCTTTGCGACGCGCGTCGTCGATCCGCAATGCGAGAACCTCGGCGGCACGTTCACGGGCACGGGTCCCGACGGACGCACCGGTTCGCCGGTCGCCGCCGGCGTGGCCAACGGTTGTTCATTCCAGTACCTGGCCTTCGACAACCTGGTGGAGGACGAAGAGCACTACCAGGTCTACGGTCAGTTCGATCAGGACATCGGCGAGAACACCTCGCTGCACTTCGAGGCGCTGTACGCGGCCCACAACGTCGAGAAGGAAAACTCCTCGCCGTCCTATGCGCCGAACCAGGGTGCCTCGGGCGGTGCGCCGAGCTATTTCATTCCAGTGGCCAGCCCCGGTCTGCAGGCACTGCTGCCGCAGCTGACGCCGGCGCAACAGGCGCTCATCAACGGGACGGGCGGCGTGGTGGCGAGCGGGTTGCTGTGGCGGCCGATCGGCGTCGGCGGCAATCCGCTCACCGGCGAAGGCAAGGAAGACCAGCGCAACTTCGACGGCTATCGTTTCTCGCTGGGTCTGAACGGCACGTTCGGCCAGACCATGAGCTGGGATACGGCGGCGACTTACAGCGTGACGCGCGCTGATGTGGCGACGCCGGACATGCTCGTCGCGCGCCTCGGTCGTGCCCTGTCGGGACTCGGCGGCGCCAACTGCACGGGAACGACGCCGGGCCAGAACGGCTGTCTCTGGTTCAATCCGTTCTCGACCGGCGTGGCGGAGAACATCATCACGGGACAGCAGAATCCCGCCGGCGTGACCGCGCCCAACAGCATCGACGTCATCGACTGGATGTTCGAGGACTACGCCTACGAACTCGAACAGAGCGTGCTGTCGATCGACGCCGTGCTGGCCGGTGAAATGGGACTCGCGCTGCCCGGCGGCAACATCGGCTGGGCGGTCGGTGCGCAGTATCGCGAGAACGGCTATGTGCGCGATCCCGACAACCTGTCCGATCCCGCCATCACGCCGTGCCCGCAGTCGGTGATCAATCCGGCCGCCACGTGTGCAGTGGAATCCGGTGCCTTCTCGTTCTTCGGCCCGCTCTCCGCCTACGACCTGACTCAGGAAGTCCACGCGGCCTATGCGGAACTGAACCTGCCGTTGCACGATTCGCTGAATGCGCAGCTCGCCGTGCGCTACGAAGACTACGGCGGCGGCATCGGCGACACGACGAATCCGAAGCTCGCGCTGCGCTGGCAGCCCTTCGATGCGCTGGTGATGCGCGGCTCGGTCAGCACGACCTTCCGTGCGCCGCCGGCCACGATCACTCAGCCCGGCTTCATGTACACCGCATCGGCGTTCACGGCGCAGGCGGTCACGTACAAACCCTACGACAACTACGGCAATCCGGATCTGCAGCCGGAGACGGCGCTGGCGTTCAACGTCGGCATGATCGTCAAGGCCGGCGGCTTCAGCGGTTCGCTCGATTACTGGAGCTTCGAGATCGAGGATGAGATCGTCGCCGATTCGGGCACGGCGATGGTGCGGGCGTTCTACGATCCGAACTTCGATCCGGCAACGTACGCGACACGCTGTATCGATCCGGCGTACGCCGCGCTGCGCGATCGCTTCACGTTCACCGGCACGGGCTGCGGCAGTGCCGCCACGCCGAACCAGCCGGCCATCGCCAATCTGGTGAGGACGCGCGTGCAGTCCAGCAACAGCGAGACCAACACCACGGTGTCGGGCATCGACTGGAGCCTGTCCTACCTGTTCCGCGATGTCGGCCCCGGCAATCTGCTGATCGGCGCAGACGGCACCTACAACCTGGAGTACGACCAGGGCGCGACCATCATCGAAGGCATCCAGGTGCTGGCGGCGGGCGACTACGTCGGTACGCGCGGCGCCGCCGGCTCGCTGCCGCGCTGGAAGGCCAGCGGCTACGTCGACTACGGCTTCGGCATCCACAACCTGCGCTGGACGGCGCGCTATCTCAGCGAGATGGATGACACGCGCACCGGCGAGTCGCTGACGACGTTCGCCGGCATCCGTCCCGGCGATCCCGGCAGCACGGTCGAGTCGACGCTCATCAACGACTTCACCTACCGGGCCTCGCTGCCATGGCAGACGACGATCAATTTCTCGGTACTGAATGTGTTCGATGAGGATCCCTCGTTCGCGCGTCTGGATCTGAGCTACGACCCGTTCACCGGCAGTCCGGTGGGCCGGGTCTTCAAGCTCGGTCTGTCCAAGACGTTCTGATCGGGCAGGGGGTGCGGCCTTCGCGGAGCCGCATCCCCTTCCGACTGCGAAGGCCGGGCAGGCGCTGACGACCCCCAACGTGACACGACTGCGTCAGGCTTGCCCGGCGCTTCGCGCCGGATCGCCGGGACGGCAACGTTGACACTCTCCATGACGCTCGATAGCGTCGGGGCGACTTCCTGCAGCCGGATTCTTTTCCCCCACATGACGCGACGACCCCCGATTGCGCTGAGCCGCAAGGAACTCCATCGGCGCGTCTGGAGCGAACCGCTGGGCACGGTGGCCCGCGAAGTCGGCCTGAGCGGCAGTGCGCTGGCGAAGATCTGCAACCGGCTGCTGGTGCCGTATCCGACCCGCGGCTACTGGGTGAAGGTCGCGGCGGGACAGAAGCCGCCGCGCGAACCGCTGCCGGCCGCGCCGGAAAAAGCCTCCAACGACGTCGTGTTCTCGTCCGTGCGCGTGTCCTCGCGCCGTTCGCGCACGCGCCTCGATCCGTCCGCGCGTCGCGATCAGCTGCTCAAAGTCGCCGAAGATCTCATTGCGCAGCAGGGCCTGCACGCAGCGACCATGAAGCGCATCGCCGCCATCGCCGGCATCAGCGAGACGCAGTCCTACAACTATTTCCGCAGCCGCGAAGAACTGTTCGGCGAACTGGCGCGCCGCGAGTTCGCCCGCATCAGCGCGGCGCGCGAAGCGGAGCTGAGCCGCACCGACGATCACTACGAACGCATCACCCGCATCACCCGCGCCTACCTGCGGCACATCGGGCAGCGCGGCCGGTTGCTGCAGATCCTGCTGAGCAGCCCGGGCGTGCGGGCCATGCTGCGGGCGGAAAACCGCGAGAAGCGCGATACCGAAGTGCAGTCGCACGCCAGCGACCTGATGGAGCTGTACGGCATTCCGCGCTCGCTGGCGCTCGGCACGACCGTCGTGCTCACGACCCTGTGCCTGCGCGCCGGCAAGGTGATCGCGGACGGGAAGATTTCCGAGGAAGCCGCCGAGCGCCTGTGCCTGACGCTGATGCTGCAGGGGTCGCGCGATCTGGTCAGTCGGGGATCGACACCTTCGCGGGCGCGCGCAGCGCCTTGAGGCTGCTCGCGATCAGCCCGTTGCAGATCTGACGCGCCGTCGTCGGATCGAGTTCGTTGTTGAAGACCAGCCGCCCGGCCTCTTCGGGAATGGCCGTCATCATCTCGACCGCGGCGACGATCTCCGCCTCGCTCAGCGGCAGCGCCGGCGTCGCCAGCGCCAGCAGGCGCTGCAGCACCGCATCGCGCTGCTGCCGCAGGCGCGGTTCGATGTGACCCTTCATGTACAGGTCCGTCATCAGGATGTGCAGCAGCGGCCCGCTGCGCGCCACGTGTTCGTAATACATGATCGCGCACAGCTGCGCGGCCTGGTCCAGATCGCCGATCCGCGAGGCCGTGTCGAACCCGGCGAGTGTCAGGCCCTGGAATTCGCGATCGAGCAGGGCATTGAACAGCGCGTACTGCGTCGGGAAGTAGGCATAGACCAGCGCCTTGCTGGCGCCCGCCAGCCGGCCGAGCTGTTCGATGGGCAGCGGCAGATAGCCCTGCTCCACCACCATGCGCGCGGCGGCGTCGAGGATCTGCGCGCGACGCAGTTCGGGCGCGAGGCGACGGCCCTTCGGCGGCGTCGGATGCTTTGCTGTCTTCTGTGCGGCAGTGCGGGGCATGCGTGAGGTTATAGCCCAACGGCGCTTGCTTGAGCGAGCGTTCTTCCTGTGGACCTTCTGCCTGTGGACCTTTTGCCTGTGGACCTTTTGCCTGTGGGGCCTCTTCCTGTGGACCTCCTCCTGTGGGGCCGGCTTCAGCCGGCCTGAGCACTGTCAGGCTGAAGCCTGACCTACAGAAGAAAAGCAGTGCGTGCCAAGGATCGACAATTCTATTGACTGTCTCACCATTAGTACGTATCTACAGCGCGAAACCGGCATTTGAGGAGCCGTCCATGTCAGCCATCCGCCGTCGCTGCTTCCTTTTCATGGGCCTGCAAGTGCCCGTGGCGCTCGCGGTGAAGGCGGCGTACGGCGCATGCGTCGATCCCGACGAACTGCCGGACAGCGAACACGAGATGCGCGAATCGCTCGACTACACCGACGCGGGCGCCGACGCCGCGGAAGTCTGCGGCGGTTGCTCCTTCTTCAAGGCCGATGCCGGCAGCAGCTGCGGCCACTGCGAAGTACTGCGCGGACAGGTGAATGCGAAGGGGCACTGCGTTTCCTGGACGCGGCGCGCCTGACATGCAGAAGAGGGTGATGATGAAACGCTCGATCGTTCCTGCCGCCGTACTGCTCGCCTGCACCGCGCTCGTTCTCGCCGATGAGGATTTCGATCCCGAGCCCATCATCCAGGGCCGGCAGGCGGGACTTCGCGACATCGGCGCCGCATTCAAGGCCGTCGGCGACGAACTGAAAGCGTCGTCGCCGTCGCTCGCCAGCATCCGTTACAACGCCCGGCAGATCGAGGAGCTGGCGAAGCAGCAGCCGTTCTGGTTCCCGGCGGGCAGCGGACCGGAGTCGGAAATCGATACCCAGGCGAAACCCGAGATCTGGAAGTCCGGCGGGGAGTTCAAGGCCGCACAGGACGCCATGAGCGAGCACGCCCGCAAACTCGTGCAGGTCGCGGCGGGCAGCGATGTCGGCGCCATCCGGGCGCAATGGCGCGAACTGGGCGGGACGTGCAAGTCCTGCCACGACCGGTTCCGCGAGGAAGAAGACTGACCCGTTGCGTCCGCAACACAGGCGGGACCGCCGCCTGGCTCAAGTAACGTCAAGAACCCTGCCGACGGCCTGTCTGTAAATTGACGTTCGCTCCAGTAATGTACTACGGTCCGATCATGCCGCCGGCGCCGCCCGCCGCGGTGAGGGGGAAGACATTGTCGAAGAAGCACACTGCGCTGGGAGTGCTGGCTTGCGTGGCAATCGCTCACGCGGCCGGGTCATTTGCGGCCCCCGCGTCACAGAATGCGGACACGGTGAAGGTGGCCCTGCGCCGCATCACGGAATCGCAGTACCGGCACACCATCGCGGACGTTCTCGGGCCGGACGTCAAGATCGAAGCCCGCTTCGAGCCGGAACGTCGCGAGGACGGACTGCTCGCACTCGGCAGCGCCGAACTCTCGCTCACCTCGGCGGGTTTCGAACAGTACTTCGCGCTCGCCGGCAACATCGCGGCTCAGGCGCTGGACGACAAGCGTCGCGAGAAACTCGTCGGCTGCACGCCGCAGGATCCCGCCGCACCTGACGACGCCTGTGCGCAGGCCTTCATCGAACGCCAGGGCGAGCGGTTGTTCCGCCGGCCGCTCGCTGCAAGCGAAGTCCAGGTGCGACTCAAGTCTGCTGCCCTCGGTGCGAAGCAGGCCGGCGATTTCTACGCCGGTCTCAAGCTGGCGCTGACGAGCCTGCTGGTCGCGCCCGATTTCCTGTTCCGCATCGAGATGGCGGAGCCTGATCCCGCAAACGCCGGGCAGTACCGGCTCGATGCCTACACCAAGGCGTCGCGCCTTTCGTTCCTGATCTGGGACTCGGCGCCCGATGCCGACTTGCTGGCCGCGGCCCGCAGCGGTGCGCTGCATTCGCAGGACGAACTCGACAGGCAGATCGCGCGCCTGATCGCCTCGCCGAAGTTCGAGCAGGGCGCGCGCGCCTTCTTCGCCGACATGCTGCAGCTCGACGGCTTCGGCAACCTGGTCAAGGATCCGGCGATCTATCCCAAGTTCAATCAGTCCATCGCCGAGAACGCACGCGAGCAGATGCTGCTGCGCACGGTCGATCTGCTGGTCGAGAAGCAGGGCGACTATCGCGATCTGTTCACCTCGAACGAAGCGTTCATCAGCCGGCCGCTGGCCTCGGTGTACGGCGTGCCGTTCGCATCGAAGGCGGAGTGGACGACTTACCGGTTTCCCGAATCCTCCGAACGCTCCGGCATCCTGACCGACGTCGGTTTCCTCGCGCTGAACGCGCATCCCGGCACGTCATCGCCGACGCGCCGCGGCATCAAGGTGCTGGAGATCTTCATGTGTCAGGCGACGCCGCAGCCGCCGGCGAACGTCGACTTCTCCAAGGTGCAGGACAGCAAGCAGGGCACGGTGCGCGGCCGCCTGCTCGATCACATGGAGAACGAAGGCTGCTCTGGCTGTCACCGGCGCACCGATCCGATCGGTCTCGCGCTCGAACACTTCGACGGCCTCGGCCAGTTGCGCACGATCGAGAACGGCATGCCCATCGACGTGACGGCGGAACTCAAGGACGTGAAGTTCGACGGTGCCCAAGGTCTCGGCGACTACCTGCGCAACGAGCCGCGCGTGCCGGCGTGCCTGGTCCGCAACGTCTATCAATATGGCGTCGGCCAGAAGACAGTCGGACGCGATCGTTCCTATCTCGCCGCGCAGACGCAGGCCTTCGCTGCGAGCGGCTATCGCTTTCCCGATCTGGTCGCGAGCGTCGCCGCCAGCCCCGAGTTCTTCAGAGTCGCGATGCCGAAGCAGGCATCGAATGCCGCGACGGTCGCCAGCACGGCGGCGCCGTCGCCTTCACCTGCGGAGTAGTGCGATGAAAACGCGTCTCACCCGTCGTTCGGTTCTGCGAGGTCTCATCGGTGGCACGGCCGTATCGGTCGGTCTGCCGGTGCTCGATCTGTTCCTCAATACCAACGGCACCGCATTAGCCAGCGGCGCGCCGCTGCCGACGCGCTTCGGTACTTATTTCTGGGGACTGGGCCTGACGGATACGCCGACCGGCGGCACGCGCTGGGTGCCGACCAAGGTCGGTGCCGGCTACGAAGTCATGCCGGAGCTGGAAGCCATCGCGGGTGTGAAGGACAAGGTCTCGGTGTTCTCCGGCTTTCGCGTCATCGGCGACGGGCGCGCGAATCTCGTGCACTGGAGCGGTCACGCATCGATCCTCTCCGGCATCGCGCCGGCGACGGCCAGCCGCTTCGACGGGCCGTCGTTCGACACCAAGGTGGCCGATGCGATCGGTACCGGCACGCGCTTCAAGTCCATCGACGTCGATGCGTCGATCTCGCGTCAGCCGGTCAGCTATTCCACGCGCACCGGTTCGACGTTTGCTTCGCCCGACGTCACGCCGCTCGCGCTGTACACGCGTCTGTTCGGGCCCGACTTCCAGGATCCGAACAGCGACGACTGGAAGCCCGATCCGTCGATCATGCTGCGCCAGAGCGTGCTCTCGGCCGTCACCGACGAGCGCAAGGCGCTGATGAAGGGGCTCGGCAAGGATGACCAGGTGAAGCTGGATCAGTATTTCAGCTCGGTGCGCGACATGGAAAACCAGCTCGCCGTCCAGTTGCAGAAGCCGGAGAAATGCGAAGCCTGCGTGATCCCGGCCGCGCCGAAAGAGATTGCGCGCGGCGCCTCGGTCGAACTCGTGAACGAGAACACGAAGACGCTGGCGAAGCTGCTCGCCATGGGACTCGCCTGCAACCAGTCGCGCGTGTTCACGTTCGTGCACACCTCGGGCGCGTCCGAAACCTACATGGCCGGCAACAGCAAGATCTATCACCAGATCACGCACGACGAACCGACCGATGCGAAGCTCGGCTACCAGCCGGAAACCAGCCGGCTCGCTGGCCTGGTGATGCAGGGACTCGGCGCCTTCCTCGCCGAACTCGATGCCATCAAGGAAGGTGACGGCACGCTGCTCGATAATTCGCTGGTGCTGGCGTTCAGCGATACCGGTTACGCCAAGATCCATGCGATCGAGAACATTCCGATGTTCCTCGCCGGTGGCGCGGGCGGGCGGCACAAGGCCGGCCAGCACATCGCCGGTCACGGCGATTCGGTGACGCGCGTGTCGCTTACGGCGATGCAGCTCGCCGGCGCGTCGATCGGCGAATTCGGTGCGGGCTCCATGAAGACCTCGAACCCGATCAGCGAAGTCATGGCATGAGGAGTGTGCCCATGAACCACTGTGCCGCCGTACTGGCGCTCGCCGCCGTCGCGCTGCCCGGCATCGCTAACGCCGGCTGGACGAAGACCTACGTCGTCGAATGGAACGAGCCGGCGATGTACTACGGCGCGAAGGACGGCGTCATCGATCCGGGCACCGACTGTCCCGCCGGCACCAATCCCGAAATCGACTGGATCAAGGTGCTGGTCGACGCCGGCTACACCGAAGAAGAAGCAAAGTGGCTGCGCAATCCTGCGAATCCGACGCGCAGTCCCGTGCACGGCCAGAACCAGATGGCGTTCCGCGGCAAGGATCGCGCGAACGTCTATGTGCATCCGACATCGACGCCCGATCCGGGGCTGGTCGGCGTCAGCGGCACGATCGGCGAAGGCATCGATCTCGACGGCAACAGGAAGAACGGTTTCACCAGCCCGACGGGCGAGAAGGGCATCGACAACGAGTTCTACCGCACCGTCGGCTGCTGGAAGACGTATCGCGGCCCGCCGCGCCTGTCGAGCGGCGCGCTGCAGTTCAACGACTCGATGCGCAACGGTGGCTGGACCACGGTGATCGTCGTTGCCGGCAAGGGCGACGATCCGCTGAACGACAAGGACGTGACGGTCGGCTTCTTCGTCAGTGCCGACAAGATGGTGAAGGACGGCAACGGCAACATCGCTCGCGACTACACCTTCAGCATCAAGCCCGACGAAAAATACGAAGCCATCTTTCCTGCGCAATCGAAGAACGGCGTCATCACTTCGACGAAACCTGTCACGGGCATGCTGCGCGAGCCCGCCTACTGGCGCGATCTCGAACTGCTGCGCGCGCAGGTCAGGTTCGAAATGAAAGCGGATGGATCGCTGACCGGCTACGTCGGCGGCTATCGCCCGTGGAAGGACGTGTACACCGGCTGGGTCAATGCGCGCGGCCCGGTGATCGAGTCGCTGACGTGGGTGCAGTTGCCGGGCGTGTACTACGCCCTGCAACGCAATGCCGACTACAGCCCGAGCGGACCGAAGGGCGAGAAGACGCATATTTCCTATGCACTGCGCGTCGATGCCCTTCCCGCGTTCGTGATGACGCCGGATTCGGCGCAGCAGGTCGCCTCCGTGCAGTCGTACAGGTCGCAGGCCGTGCCGGAGCCGCAGCGCACGATGGCGGCGATTCCGTCCATCCGCGTCGTCGACGGCATCGTGATCGATCCGAAGTCGAAGATGCAGGCTGGACCGACGGCCGTGATCCTGCCGCCGAAAAACCTGGCCAATGCGGGGAATTGAAATGAAGAAGAAGCCGTTCGCGCTGCCCGGCCTGCGGCGCGCTGAACGGGGGACAGGACGGGGGTTTCTGTAGGTCAGGCTTCAGCCAGACTCTGAAGAGGCCGGCTGTGACCGAAGGAATCCCGCGGGAAAGCCGGCCCCACAGTAAGAAGCTCCCACCCTAACCCTCCTCCGCTGTGCGGAGGAGCGGATCAGAGGCGATCGACCCGGAAAATCACTACCAGGGGACCTCATGAATCGATACCTGACGACATTCGCCATCGCTGCAACCTTCGCCGCCAGCGTCCACGCCCAGACGACCGCGCCGGCGCGCGCGACCGTCAAGGTGACGATCGACAGCGGTGTGCTGGTCGGTGAAGTCGCCGACAGCGTGAACGTGTTCCGCGGCGTGCCGTTCGCCAAACCGCCCGTCGGCGAACTGCGCTGGAAAGCGCCGCAGAAGCCGGACAAATGGCCGGGCGAACGCACGGCCTTCGCCAACGAACCGCCCTGTCCACAACCCGTCAATGCCGACGGCACGCCGAACGGCGGCGGCGTCGCCGGCGTGCAATCCGAAGACTGTCTGTACCTCAGCGTCCATGCGCCGGCGAACGCGAACAGGGCGCCGGTCGTGCTGTGGCTCTACGGCGGTGCCTCGTTCCTCGGCGCAGGTCACCTCGGTTCCTACAACGGCACCTCGAATGCGAAGCAGGGCGTCATCACGATTCCCATCAACTATCGACTGGGATCGCTCGCCAACTTTTCGCATCCGGCACTCACGAAGGCCGCCGGTGCGAAGGAGCCGCTCGGCAACTTCGCGCTCACCGATGCGGTTGCCGCGCTCGAATGGATCAAGCGCAATGTCGCTGCCTTCGGCGGCGATCCGGACAACGTCACGATCGCCGGTCAGTCGGCGGGTGCGGCGATGGTCGTGAACCTGCTGTCGATTCCTTCGGCGAAGGGCCTGTATCACAAGGCCATCATCCAGTCCGGCGCGCTGCTGCGTCCGGGGCAGACACTGGCGGAAGCGGAGAAGCGCGGCGTCGATGCGGCCAAGGCGCTCGGCCTGCCGGAGAATGCGACGGCCGCGCAACTGCGCGAAGTCTCTGCACAGACGCTGGTTGCCACCGAAGCAACGCGACGCGGTGTGGCTACGCCGATCGACAACCGCTTTCGCACGATTTCGACGGCCGATGCGTTGAATGCAGGCACCGAGATCGACGTGCCCGTGCTGGTGGGCTCCAACAGCGGCGAACCCGGCTTCGATGCCGCACGCACGGTGGCGAAGCTCGCGGGCGACAGCGGCGCCGGCGCGTGGCTCTACAACTTCGCCTATGTGCCGGGCTTTCGGCATGACGAATGGAAGGGCGGCGCGATCCATTCCGCCGAACTCATGTTCACGTTCGACTCGATCGACACGTCGGGCTGGGCCGCCAGTGCGGCCGGCAAGGCCGACGCCGCCGATCGCGCCGTCGCGAAGCTGGTGAACTCCTGCTGGATCGCGTTCTACAAAATGGATGCCAAGGCGAAATCATTCACCTGCGCCAACGGCGTGACCTGGCCTGCTTATACCGAAGCCGGCGATGACGCGATGAAGTTCACTGACAAGGCACAGATCGTGAAATCGCAGGGCATTCCGAGCGGACCACCGCGGCCGGCGAACGCGGGAAGCTGACGATACTGTCATTCTTCCTGTAGGTCAGGCTTCAGCCTGACTCCTCAAAGGCCGGCTAAAGCCGGCCCCACAGGCAGAGCAGATCCTTTAGTCAGTGCCGGCCCCACAGGGCCGAGTGCCACCGAGGAACGCGGACCATGAGACTGCTTGCTTCCGTCCTGATGTTTGCCTGCTCGATCGCCTTCGCCGCCGGGACACCGACCATGCCGCACCCGTCTGCCCAGCCCGCGTTGCGTTTCATCGAATCGAACGGCATCCGCATGCGGATCGCCGAGATGGGCAGCGGGCCGCTGGTGATCTTCGTGCACGGCTGGCCGGAATCCTGGTACTCGTGGCGTCATCAACTGCCGGCCATTGCCGCCGCCGGCTATCGCGTCGTCGCGCCCGACATGCGCGGCTACGGCCAGACCGACAAGCCGGCTGCCGTCGAGGACTACGACATCCAGCACGTCACCGGCGATCTCGTCGGCATCCTCGATGCACTGGGCGAGAAGCAGGCGATCCTGGTCGGTCACGACTGGGGCGCGATCGTGACGTGGCACGCCATGCTGCTGCACCCGGACCGCTTCACGGCGCTGGTCGCGATGAGCGTGCCGTACAACGGTCGCGGAGCCGTGTCGCTGGTCGAAGGGCTGCGTCGTTCGCTCGGCGACAACTTCTTCTACATTCTTTATTTCCAGGAGCCGGGCGCCGCAGAGCAGGAGTTCGATGCCGATCCGCGCGGCATTCTGAGCCGGTTGTATCTGTCGCCCGGTTCGCCGCGCGAGGCGCCGCAGATCACCGATCCGAAGCGCGCGGCCGGCGGCTGGATTCCGCGGCTCGGTGCTCCGAAGGGATTGCCGTCGTGGCTGACACAGGCCGATCTCGACTACTACGTGAATGAGTTCACCGCGGCGGGCTTCCGCGGCGGCATCAACTACTACCGGAATTTCCAGCGCAACTGGGACATCACGCCGCAACTCGCGAACGCGAAAGTGACGCAGCCGGTGCTGTTTCTCGCGGGCGAGAAGGACACGGTGATTCGCGGTGCCAGTGCCGAAGCACTGACGAACGGCATGAAGAACGCGGTGCCGGGACTGACGAAGGTGATGCTCATGCCGGATACGGGACACTGGATCCAGCAGGAACGGCCCGAAGAGACCAATGCGGCGATCCTGGCGTTCCTTGCCAGTCTGAAGAAGTAGCCGCCACGGAGCGAGCTGGGCGCCGCCGTGGTTATATCTCGCGCAGGCCCTGAGCCAGCGCTCGAGTAACTTCTGCCGCGGGCACCGCGCGGCAGGCACTGGCGTTCTGTCCGCTCCACAAAGGCGTGAAGTCGTTGCGTCCCTGCTTCTCTGCGGCGGCACGCAGCGGAGCCAGGGCTGCAGCAGCAAGAGGGAAGGCGGGAGCCTCGTTGTCGAGTGTGCCCAGTTCCCGCATCGCCCGATTGACGATGCCGCGCGCCGCGCCTCCAGTGAACAGCGTTGTGAGCGCCGTGTGTCGTGCGACTTCGCTCTGCAACGCGGCGCGGTGAACGGGACGCGTCGTCGCTTCGGGGCAGAGAAGATAGGCGGTACCGACCTGCACGCCGGCGGCGCCGAGCGCGAGTGCGGCGGCTACGCCCCGGGAGTCGGCGATGCCTCCGGCCGCGATGACGGGCACGCGTACGGCCCGCGCGATTTGCGGTACCAGTGCGAAGGTGCCTGTCTGTGTCGTGAGGTCGCGTGTGAGGAAGTAGCCGCGATGCCCTCCCGCCTCCAGGCCCTGCGCAATGATCGCGTCGACGCCGCGGTCTTGCAGCCACAGGGCTTCCTCGACGGTGGTGGCGCTGGAAATCACCTTCGAACCCCAGCCGCGGACGCGGGCCAGCAACTCTGGTGCCGGCAGGCCGAAATGAAAGCTCACGATGGGAGGACGAAAGGGCTCGAGCACGTCCGCCGCTTGCGCATCGAAGGGACGGCGGCCAGCGCCTGTCGGAATGGAGGCAGCGTCGATGTCGTACTCGGCGTAGTAGGGCGCGAGCGACGCTCGCCAGGCGCGTTCGCGATTCTCATTGGGCGCCGGAGAACGATGGGCGAAAAAATTGACGTTCCACGGACGCCCGTTGGCTTGCCCCCTGATCGCAGTCAACTCGGAGAACAGGTCATCGGTACTCAAGGTCGCTGCGGGCAACGAGCCGACTCCGCCTGCTTCGCATACTGCGAGCGCAAGAGCGGAGTCCTGAACGCCGGCCATCGGCGCCTGAATCACAGGCAGCCTGGCGCCTAGCAGTTGCATGAGGGACGTTGCCAAGTGAGCAGACTGCACAACTTCCTGACTCCTGTGCCGCGGCAGGTCATTTCGGCACGCGCTTGAACGCCTGACCGCTGTCGAAGGCGGAGATGCGCCATTCGCCGTCGGATTCCCTGCGGCAGTCCATGCGCACGTCGGCAGTGGCCGCCGGGTCGGCGTGATTCAGTCCCGACGACATGCCGGCCGTCGTGAAGTAGAGCAGGCTGAACGTGATGGAGACTTCGGTCGCGCTGCGGAAGCTGACGCGCAGGTTGGACAGCATGTGGCGCTGCGTCGGCACGCCGTCGGGTTGGCCGGACAGCCGCTCGAGCCGGTCCCGGTAAAACTTCTCCACGCCCGCGCGGCCTTCGCGGAGCGTGCCGCCCACCGCGTACCTGCAATCCGCGGTGACCAGGCCGGCGATGTGCAGACCGTTGTTCACGTCGAGTTCGTAGGCCCAGTCATTGATGAGCTGCTGCACGGAGGCAATCGCCAGCGACTGCTCCATCGTGATGTTCGCCACGTTCCTGCCCCTGTATGAATCGAGATCGTGCGCAAAGTATTCGTGGGGCGAAGTGCCGTCGCAACTCATTCGCTCTATTGCCCCATGGAAACGGGGCGCTCGCTTCTTTATCTGCCTGTAGGGCCGGCTTTAGCCGGCCTCTGGGGAGTCAGGCTGAAGCCTGACCTACAAGGAGTCAGGCTGAAGCCTGACCTACAAGGAGTCAGGCTGAAGCCTGACCTGCAAGGAGCAGGCGGCGATTTGCCCCGACGCCCGCTTCGGGCTACGTTCTGCCACGAATGTTCCCCACCGGAGCGCGTGCGAATGGATCGTTCCGTGCCTGCCATCGTCGCCTGCGTCTGTGCATTGATCCTCGCGATTGACGGTGCAACCGGGCAGGAGCACGGCGACGAACACCGTCATGCGCACGAGTTCGGCAAGGTCAGCTTTCCGGTGTCATGCACTCCGGAAGCGCAGCAGCGATTCGACGCAGCAGCATCGCTCTACTATTCCTTCTACTGGGAGAAGATCGACGCGGCGGTCGCAGCCGTGCTCGACGCCGATCCGCAGTGCGCCATGGCCTACTGGCTCAAGGCGCAGGCGAGCCTGGAAAACGCGCTCGGCGCGCCGCCGACGGCTGCGCTCGAGCGGCAGGGCTGGGCGGCGGTGGAGAAAGCAAGACAGCTCGAAGCAAGGACGCCGCGCGAGCGCGATTACATCGCGGCCATCGAGGTGGTGTTCAGGGATCGCGACACCGTCGCGTTCCCGGCGCGGGCAATCGCCTACGAGAAGGCGCTGGAGCGACTGCATGCGCGCTATCCGGACGATTCCGAAGCGACAGTTCTCTATGCCTTCTGGTTGCAGGTCACTGCCGACCGGAACGATCAGACGTACGCCAATCAATTGAAGAGCGCGAAGCTCCTGGAGCCGGTGTTCGCTGCCCAGCCGCATCATCCGGGAGCGGCGCATTTCCTGATCCATGCCTACGATTTTCCGACCATCGCGGTGCAGGGTCTCGACGCGGCGCGGCGCTATGCCTCGATCGCGCCGGATTCGCCGCATGCGCTGCACATGCCATCGCACATCTTCTCCCGGGTCGGACAATGGCAGGACTCGATCGATACGAATGCCCGGTCGCGCGCGGCGGCGTCGCAGGATCGCGATGCCTATCACGCGCTCGACTACATGGTGTATGCGGCCCTGCAGCTGGCCCGCGACTCGCAGGTTCGCGAATGGGTCGAATTCGTCGGCAAGGCGCCGACGCCGGACGAGGAAGCACGCCAGATCGCGTACGCCGCCGCTGCCATCCCGGCGCGCTTTGCGCTCGAACGTGGCGACTGGGCGGCGGCGGCACGGCTGTCGCTGCATCCGACGCCCGCCGATTTCAACTGGAGCGCGTTTCCGGAAGCCGAAGCCGTGAACGCCTACGCGCGCGGACTGGGCGCCGCGAGACGCGGCGATGCAAGGGCGGCCGACGCGGAACGTGCACGGCTTACGAGCCTGCGCGCAGCCATGGTCGCGCAGCGGAAGGACTACTGGATCGAACAGGCGAACGTCCAGATGGATGTCATCACTGCCTGGATCGCCAGAGCGGAAGGCCATGCGGATGAAGCCGTGCGACTCCTGCGTGTCGCTGCCGATCGCGAGGACCGGACCGAAGAACACATCATGATGCCGGGGCGCCTCATTCCCGCCCGCGAAATGCTCGGCGAACTGCTGCTCGATCTCGACCGGCCCGAACTGGCGCTGGCGGAGTTCGAGCGATCGCAGCAGGCCGATCCCAACCGCTTCCGCAATGTCTATGGAGCTGCGCGGGCAGCCGAACGTTCCGGGGATCGCGCGCGGGCAAAGCTGTACTACCGGCAACTGCTGCAGCAGGTCGATCCGCAGGCGGCGCGCAGCGAGATCAGGCATGCGGCGGCCTTCCTGCGGAACCGCTGAGCTGCGCAGCGGTCATGGTGGGGTGCTGCGGGCTCGACGACCGTCGAGCGGCAGGCGCAGAATCTGCTGCGGGTGAAATCCAGCCACCGCGGGTTGGAGGTGTCATGAGCATCAGCTTCATCGATCCGCCGAACGTCCGGCATCTCGGCGAGCTGGCCTCGCTGAAGAAGGCGATTCTTGCGCACTTCGATGGCGATTCCGGGCTGCGCTTTCACTCGGACGAAGACCGCTGGCGCGCGATCATCCATCATTATTCGCCGACGCAACGCGGCCTCATCGCCGGACAGATCCGCGAACTCATTTCGCGCGACGACGACTTCGTCCTGACGTTCTGGAACAAGCATTCGGATTATTTCGGCTTCGCCACGGCGGATGAAGTGCGGGCCTACCTGGGCGGGAAACTGGAGCTGTTCGCGTAAGGCGGGGCCGGCATTGGCCTGTTACTCTGCGTGGCCGGAAGAATGCGGAGCGACAGAATGAGTGACGTGCCGATGACGCAGGCGCCAGTGCTGTTCCAGGAACTGGCGACCATCGATGGTCATGCCGTGGGTGTCGCGCAGCTGAATGCGCCGAAGTCGGTCAACGCATTGTCGCTCGACATGATCCGTCTGCTCGATCGGCAACTGCGCGCCTGGCAGGAGAATCCCGCCATCGCCTGCGTCGTGCTGCATGGTGCGGGAGAGAAGGCGTTCTGCGCCGGCGGCGATGTGCGCAGCCTGTATCGCGCCATTCAGGAGCAGGGCGCGAGTGCGACCAATGCTGCGGCGCTGGCCTTCTTCAGCGAGGAATATCGCCTCGACTACCGGATACACACGTTCGGCAAGCCGGTCATCGTGTGGGCGAGCGGCATCGTGATGGGCGGCGGCATGGGATTGATGGCCGGCGCGAGTCATCGCATCGTGACCGAGACGTCGCGCATCGCCATGCCGGAGATCACGATCGGCCTGTTTCCCGACGTCGGCGGCAGCGGGTTCCTGCGACGCATGCCCGCACGGACGGGACTGTTCGTCGCGCTGACTGCCGCATCGCTCAATGCTGCCGACGCGAAGGCAGCGGCACTCGCCGATCATTTCCTGGCGGTCTCGCAGTTCGATGCAATGTGCCAGCGGCTGCAGTCCGCTCGCTGGCAGTCCGAGGCAGAGCGGGATCGCGCGATGGTCTCGGAAATCCTCTCGACACTGGCGGCGTCCGCAAAGGTGCCGCTGCCGGTATCGAATCTGCAGCGTCATGCGGCGGTCATCGATGCGATGTGTGCAGGGACGGATCTTGCGGAGATCGTCGGCCGCATACGGCAATGCGACAGCGCCGACGAATGGCTGCAGCGCGCCGCGAAATCGCTCGCCGCAGGATCGCCGACCACCGCGGCGTTGATCTGGGAGCTACGCCAGCGTGCGTCATCGCTGAGCCTTGCCGACGTGTTCCGCATGGAGCTGACCGTCGCGATGCAATGCTGCGCGCACCCGGACTTTCCCGAAGGTGTACGCGCGCTGCTCATCGAGAAGGATGGCAAGCCGCGCTGGACGCCGGCGCGCCTGGAGGACGTCTCGACTTCCTGGGTGGCGGGACATTTCATCGAGCCCGACTGGCCGTCGGGACATCATCCGTTGCATGACCTCGCGTGACTTGCGGGAAACAGATCCGGTCAGGAGAATGCCGCGGGCCGTCTCATACCGATAACGAATCATGACTGCACCGTTGAACATTCATCCGGAGCTCCAGTCGATCGGCGCGCACAGGCTGCCGACGAACCGCTGGGCGCTGGCGGCCCTGCAGCGGTTTCTTTCAGCGGTGAATTCGCTGCACCGGCGCAAGTTCGCCTCCGGTTTTACGCGCGTCGCGATTCCCGGCAGCGACGGCTATCCGGTGCCGGCGTGGATCATCCGGCCAGGAACGGCGAAATCGTCCGTGCCGGCGCTGATCTACTACCACGGCGGCGCATTCGTGATGAAACCGGCGCCGCAGCATTTCGAGAATGTGCTGCGCTATGCGCGCGAGGCGGAGTGCGCCGTGGTGTTCGTCGAATACCGGCTCGCGCCGAAGCATCCGTTTCCCGCCGGATTCAACGATTGCCATGCAGCGCTGCAGTGGACGCTCGCGAATGCGGAGTCGCTCGGCGTCGATCGCGAGCGCATCGCCGTCGGCGGCGACAGCGCGGGCGGTGGACTCGCCGCCGGCGTGGCGCAACGCGCGTTGCAGGAGGATGGCATCGCACTGCGCGGGCAGTTGCTGATCTATCCCGCCGTCGATCTGGAGTGCAAGCGGCCGTCGATATCGGCCTACGCCAACGTTCCGCCGTTCAGGAATGCGTCGGCACTGTCGATCGCCGCGACGTATCTGGGTCATCCGGTGTCGCAGGGCGTGCCGCGGTATGCATCGCCCATCCATGGCGATCTTTCGCGACTGGCGCCGGCCTATGTCGAGATCGCGGAATTCGATCTGCTGCACGACCAGGGCAATGCCTACGCACAGGCGTTGACCGACCAGGGTGTCGCGGTCGAACTCAACGAGATCCAGCGCGGCGTGCATGGTTTCGATCTGCTGGCGGCAGGCAGCAGCGTGGCGAAGGAAGCGATGCAGCGGCGTATCCAGTTCCTGCGAAGAATATTTTCCTGACCTTCGGCTTTCGGCCGGATTTCCGCCCTGACTTTGCCCGATTCTTCGGCGACGCTGCACGGATACAGGCGCGGGAGTTCGGACCATGTCGGAACGGATCGATCGGCGTTCGTTGTTGCTGGGATTGCTGGCCACGCGTTTCGCGTCGGCGGCCGGCTCGACGAATGAAGCGCTGCGGGAACGGCTTGCGGAACTCGAAGCCGAAGCAGGCGGGCGTCTCGGCGTCTGCGCGCTCGATCCTGTCTCGGGTCGCTCGATCGGGTTGCGCGAGCACGAACGATTCGCGATGTGCTCGACGTTCAAGCTGCTGCTGGCCGCCGCGGTGCTGCGTCGCGTGGATCGGTCGCAGCTTCATCTTTACCGCAAGGTGACGTTCGATGCCGGCGACATGGTCAGTCATGCGCCCGTCACTGCGGCGAAACTCTCCACCGGTTGGTTGTCGATTGGCGAGCTGTGTGCGGCAGCGGTCAAGCTGAGCGACAACCCGGCAGCGAACCTGCTGCTGGAACAGATCGGCGGCCCCGCCGGATTGACGGCCGATCTGCGCAGCATGGGCGACACGATCACGCGTCTGGACCGCAACGAACTCGCACTGAATTCCAACCTGCGCGGCGATGAACGCGACACCACGACGCCGCACGCAATGGCTCATACGGCGGCTCGCGTCCTGGCGGGCGACATTCTGAGTGCCGGTTCGCGTCAGATGCTGGTCGAGTGGACGAAAGCTTCGCCCACGGGCGCGCGACGCATTCGTGCCGGACTGCCTTCAGGCTGGACCGCGGGCGACAAGACCGGGACGGGAGCCAATGGCGCAGTCAACGATGTCGCCATCGTCTGGCCGCCCGGGCGCGGACCGCTGATCCTTGCCATATATATGAGTGAGTCCCCGCGGCCGGTCGCGGAGCTGGAGCCCGTGCATGCGCGGGTGGCGGGGCTGGTGGCCGAGGCGGTGACTGCAGCCCTGCCCGAATCGCGCGCGGCGGGAGTGCGTAGATATGGCAGGCGTTTGGGTTCAGTATGATCCCCATGCCCTGTCGCTGAGCACCGCATCATGAGCCCATCAGCTGCTTCGACACACCCGCACGCGGCGTGTCACGTGAATCGGGACCGCGCACTGTTGCGTACCGAAACCCTGGTGATCGAGGAACCGCTGGAGATCCGGATCGTCTCGCAGGGCCGCGAGGAGGTCGTCACGGTGACGATGCGTACTCCGGGGGCCGACCAGGAGCTCGCGCTGGGATTTCTGATCGCGGAACGGATTCTTCATGACGCATCGCAGGTGAAGGTGATACGACGCTGCGGTCAGCGATCCAATGTGATCAAGGTGGAACTGCGCGCAGGTGCGGCGCCGCAACTGAAGAGCGTGGCGCGCAACTTCGTGAGTTCTGCGAGTTGCGGTCTGTGCGGGAAAACATCGCTGGACGCCGTGTCGACTCTCGGCTCGATGGAATCGATCGAATGCTCGGCGCGGCCGATCCCGGCGTCATTCCTCTATGGCATCCCGCAGCGCCTGCGCGCAGCGCAGCAGGTTTTCGACGTGACCGGTGGACTGCATGCCGTCGCGGCGTTCGATCTCGGCGGCGAGTTGCTGGCCGTGCATGAGGACGTCGGTCGCCACAATGCGGTCGACAAGGTGATCGGGACGCTCGCTTCGAGAAACTGGCGACCGGACAACACGCTCTTCGCATTGAGCGGACGCGCCGGGTTCGAACTGGTCCAGAAGACGGCAGCGGTGCAGGTGCCGATCATCGTTGCCATCGGTGCGCCCTCAAGCCTTGCCGTGCAACTCGCCGAGCAGGTCGGTATCACGCTCGTCGGTTTCCTGCGCGCCGCGAGCTTCAATGTCTATACGCATCCGCAGCGCCTCGAGCAGCACGTGGTTCCGGTGCGGGAGGCGGTATGAGCGACAGGAGCATCGAGCCGTACGATCGCGCTGCAGGAGGCTGGGAGGCGCTGGCAGCGACGGCAGCCGTCGTTCGCGAGCAGGGCGCGCCGGCCATCAGCACTCGTGCATTGCTGAAGGCCAATCAGCCATCGGGGTTCGATTGTCCCGGATGCGCCTGGCCGGATCCGAAGCACACGTCGTCGTTCGAGTTCTGCGAGAACGGCGCGAAGGCGGTCGCGTGGGAGACGACTTCACGAACGGTCGGGCCGGAGTTCTTCGCGGCGCATACCGTCACGGCATTGCGTGCGCAGTCCGATCATTGGCTGGAATCGCAGGGGCGCCTGACGCATCCGCTCAGATACGACATTGCCAGTGATCGCTATGTGCCCATCTCGTGGGCTGATGCGGCGCAACTCGTCGCGCTGCATCTGCGTGCGCTGAGCACACCCGATGCCGCGGCGTTCTACACCTCGGGGAGAACCAGCAACGAAGCCGCGTTCCTGTACCAGTTGTTCGCGCGTGAGTACGGCACGAACAACATGCCCGACTGTTCCAACCTGTGCCACGAGGCGTCGAGCGTCGGGTTGCCGCAGTCGATCGGCGTCGGCAAAGGCACCGTTCAACTCGCCGACTTCGACTGCACCGATCTCATCCTGAGCTTCGGTCACAACCCCGGCACGAATCATCCGCGCATGCTGACGACGTTGCGGGCGGCGCGAAAGCGAGGCGTGCCGCTGCTCGTCTTCAATCCGCTGCGGGAACGCGGGCTCGAAAGATTCATCGCCCCGCATAGCGCGGTCGAGATGTTGACGGGAGAAGGAACCGAGCTGGCGACTCAGTATCTGCAGTTGCGTGTCGGCAGCGATGCGCTGGCGTTGCAGGGCCTGATGAAGCTGTTGCTGGAATGGGAGCGCGACCGATCCCCGACGGATGAGCCGATCCTCGATCGGGAGTTCATCGATGCGCATACGACGGGATTCGAGGAACTGACGCGGCAGCTCGATGCGCTGTCGTGGGATGAGATCGTCGAACAAACGGGTGTAACCCGGGTCGAGCTGGAGGCGGCGGCCAGGGAGTACGCCCGTGCTCGCTCGGCCATCCTCGCCTACGGCATGGGAATCACGCAGCACGCGCACGGGACCGAGAACGTCCATCAGCTCGCGAATCTGCTGCTCCTGCGCGGGAACATCGGCCGGCCCGGTGCGGGCATCTGTCCGGTGCGCGGTCACAGCAATGTGCAGGGTGATCGCACGATGGGCGTCAACGAGCGTCCGCCGGCAGACCTGCTCGATCGCATCGAGGCGACGTTCGGATTCTCGCCGCCGCGAACCGAAGGCTATTCCGTCGTCGAGTGCATCGAAGCCATGCGCGAAGGAAAGGTGCGGGTGCTGATTGCGCTCGGCGGCAACATGGCGGTCGCGGCGCCTGATCCGGTGGCGACTGCGGAAGGCATGGGCAAGCTCGCGCTCTACGTCGGCATTCACACGAAGCTCAATCGCAGTCACCTGCTCCATCGTGCCGATGCACTCATCCTGCCGGCGCTGGCACGCTCGGATCTCGACGTGCAGGAGGGCGGCGTGCAGAGCGTGACGGTCGAAGATTCCATGTCGATGGTGCATGCCTCGCAGGGGTTCAAGGCACCGCCCTCGCAGGAAGTGCGCTCCGAGCCTGCGATCGTCGGGATGCTGGCCGCGGCTACGCTGCCGGACAGCAAGGTGGATTGGAACGGTCTGGTGCAGAACTACGATCGCATTCGCGACCTGGTCGAGAAGATCGTTCCGGGGTTCGAGAACTACAACGAGCGCATTCGCATCCCGGGCGGATTTCATCTGCCCAATCCGGCGGCGCTACGGAGGTGGAAGACGCCGACGGGACGGGCGCAGTTCAAGCTGCGGACGGCGCAGCGGCGCACCGCGGGAGTATTCCCGCTCCTGCTGACGACGATCCGTTCGCACGATCAGTACAACACGACGATCTATGGGCTGAACGATCGTTACCGCGGTATCAAGGGTCGCCGCGACGTCGTGTTCATGAATGAAGAGGACATGCAGGCACGGGGCATCCGGAACGACGACGCAGTCACGCTGCGCGCGGCGAACAGAATCGCGACAGGATTCCATGCCGTCGCTTATCCGATCGCCAGGGGATCGTGTGCAGCATACTTTCCCGAGGCGAGCGTGCTGGTCGCGCTCGAAGATTTCGATCCGCAGAGCCGCACGCCGGCATACAAGTCGACGCCGGTGGAAGTGGAGAAGGCGCCGTCGGCATAGGCAGGTCGCGGATTATGTCGCGACCTCGGCCCTGCGGGGGGTGAGGGTTGGGATTGCCGCGTACTGCTGCGTTCGCATGAACGCTTTCACGACTGGCCCTGGATCGCAAACGCGAGCGACCTGTTGCTAGAATCGTGCGCAAGCGGGAGGAATTTCCCCAGGATTCGAACTAGAACAAGCAGGAGCAGCCGGAGTGCACACGCGAATTTCCAACGTCGTTTGGGCAGGATTGCTAGTGCTCGCGGGATGCGGGGGCGGAGGGGGCGGCGGCAGTTCGGCGACATCGTCACCGCCGGACACGACGCCCGACACCTTCGCTCTCTCGCAACAGACAGACATCGAACTGTCTCAGTCCGCAATCTCGAACGACGTCGTCATCGCGGGCATCACGGCCAGCGCTGCCGTCAGTATCACTGGCGGCGAATACTCGATCGAGGGTGCTGCCTTTACCTCGGCGGCCGGAACGGTTGCCAACGGCCAGAAGATCCGAGTCCGTGTGACGTCGTCGAGTCAGTTCTCGACTGCGGTGAGCGCGGTGCTGACCGTTGGCGGTGTATCGGGCACCTTCACCGTGACCACGGTGGCGGCAGATACGACGCCGAATGCCTTCGGGTTTGCCAGGTCCGTCAATGCGGTCCGAGACACATGGATCGTGTCCAGCACCGTGACGATTTCGGGTATGAACACCGCCGCGCCCGTCAGCATCGAAGGAGGCGAGTACTCGATCGATGGGGGCGCATTCACGAGTGTTGCGGGCTCCATCAGTTCCGCCCAGACACTGGCCGTCAGAACCCGGGCCTCCACGAATTATTCGAGGATCAGCCGGACGCGCGTCACCGTCGGCACGGTCTCCGAGAACTTCGAGGTGACGTCGGAGCTGCCGAATTACATTCCGGACGCCGTGGTGTACGACGATCAGGACATCGTGTACCTGCTGGACAACGCGCACAGCTACATCTTCAGATGGTCGATCGGCGAAGCGCGGTATCTCGATGCCTATGTGCTGGCCGCAAGTGCCTCGTCGCCGACCACCATGGCGTATTCCGGCGATCACGGGCGTCTGTATCTCGGCTACGGCAATGGAGCGATTCGATTTCTGGATGTGACCGCGGCCGATCCGGTGGATGCACCCTTCGCGCAGGTTTCTGGGAATGTCATGGGACTCGCGTCCGTCGGTCGTTTCGTGCTCGCGCAGGACGACGCCGGTGCGTGGGGGACGCATTACATACTCGATCGCAACGGAGTTGCGACGGACCAAAAGGACTGGAACTACTACTCAAGACAGTACGCGTGGGATGGATCTTCCTCCCGCGTCTATTTCTTCCGCGACAGTTTCAGTCCCAACGATCTGCTGTACGAAACGATCGATCAGTCGACGGGGAAAATCACGAGCCAGGGCGAGACGCCGTATCACGGCGCCTATTCGATTCAACCGCCGATCCGCGTATCCGCCAACGGCAGCCATGTCCTGCTCGGTAGCGGCGACATCTACAACCGCACGGACCTTGCCTGGGCAGGATCGCTCGGTTCGCAGGTGACGGATGCGCGGTGGTTCGCCGACAGTTCGATCGTTGCGCTGATTTCCGCAAGCAGCAATCAGACGGTGCTGCGTCGCCTCGGCGCCAATCGGACCGTCCTGGAGCAGCGGACATTCAACGGTCAACCGCTGCGCGTCATGGGTACCGATGCCAGAATGGCCGTGCTGATCAGGACGACCCAATCAGTCGAGTTCCACACCTACGTTCCCAGCGACGACAGCGATGGCGACGGTGTCGCGAACACGCAGGATGCGTTCCCGCTCGACGCGGCCGCATCAGTCGACACCGATCGCGACGGATATCCGGATGCCTGGAATGCGGGCATGACAGGCAGCGACAGCACGACGGGCCTGGCTCTCGATGCCTATCCGCAGGATGCAGCGTGCTATCTCCCCGGACACGGGGACGGCGTGAACTGCGATTACAGCGCGACGCTCCCGAACTACGTTCCTGACCGGATCGTCGCTGCAGGGGACACGGTATACCTGCTCAGCAGTGCAAACCGGCGCGTCTATCGGTGGTCGATTGCTTCGGGTGCCTACCTCAATCCGTACGTCGTCGGGATCGACCAGGGGTTCAGCACCCTCGCGCCGACGACGATGGCGCATTCGCCCGATCATCAGCGCCTGTACCTCGGGTACGGCTCGGGTGCAATCCACTACATCGACCTCGCTGCCAGCTCGGCGGCGGAAAAGTCGTTTGGCACTACGGGGATGGGGCTTTGAGGACTGGCCGCAGGCGGCAACTACGTTCTCGCGCAGGACGACAGCGGTGCCTGGGCGACTCACTATGTGTTCGATCGCAACGGTGCACTGACGGACCAGGAAGACTGGAATTACTACTCGAGGGAGTATGCATGGGATGCGGCGTCTTCCCGCGTGTACTTCCTTCGCGACGACACCAGCCCGAACGACCTGATGTACGAAGTGATCGATCAGGCAACGGGAACGATTGCGGAAAAGGGCGAGTCGCCGTATCACGGTGCCTATTCCATACAGACGCCGATTCGCGTGTCGGCCGGCGGTCAGTACGTGCTTCTGGGCAGCGGCGACATCTACAACCGCACGGACCTGACGTGGTCGGGCTCGCTCGGCGGGCAAATCGTCGATGCGCGCTGGATGGCCAATGGTTCCATCGTCACGTTGTCGACTGCCGGTAACCAGACTGTCCTGCGCCGGCTCGGGACGAACCTGACGGTGCTGGAGCAGATGACTTATGCGGGTCAGGCACTGCAAGTCGTGGGCAGCGATGCGAGGATGGCGGTCCTCGTCGTCGAGAACGGCACAGTCCGGTTCCGCACCTACGTGCCGAACGACGACAGCGATGGGGACGGCGTCGCCAACACGCAGGACGCATTCCCGCTGGATGCAGCGGCATCGATGGATACGGACCGCGATGGGTATCCGGATGCGTGGAACCCCGGCAGGAGTCAGGGCGACAGCACGACCGGGCTGAGCCTGGATGCCTATCCTCAGGATTCTGCGTGCTATCTCCCGGGGCATGGCGATGGCGTCAATTGCGACTACGGCGCCACGATTCCGAATTATGTGCCTGACCAGGTCGTTCGTGGCGACGACACGATCTATCTGCTGAGCAGCGCCAACCGGCGTGTCTACCGTTGGTCCGTGAGCGCAGGCAGGCACCTCAATCCGTACGTCGTCGGCATCAATCAGGGTTTCAGTACGCTCGCGCCGACGGCGATGGCCTATTCGTCCGATCACCAGCGTCTGTATCTCGGCTACACCACCGGCGCGATCCGCTACATCGATCTGGCTGCGGCCAGCGCAGCCGAGACGCCGTTCACGAATACAGCGATGGGCGTCGGCGGCCTGGCAGCAGTGGGCAATCATCTGCTCGCACAGGATGGCAGCGGCGCATGGGCGACGCATTACATCTTCAATCGCCAGGGCGCGTTGACAGACCAGGCCGAATGGAACTACTCCTCCGGGGAGTACGCGTGGGATCCCGTCAGTTCGCGTGTGTATTTCTTCCGGGACTCCATGAGCCCGAACGATCTGCACTTCGAAGTCATCGAGCAGACGACCGGAACCATTACTGCGGCCGGCGAGACTCCGTATCACGGTGCGTATGCCATTCAGCCGCCGATCCGTGTTTCGGCGGGAGGCCAGTACGTCCTGCTGGGCAGCGGTGACATCTACAACCAGTCCGGACTGTCATGGGCGGGGTCGCTGGGCATGCAGGTCGTCGATGCACGATGGTTTGCCGATGGCTCCATCGCGGCGCTGACCAACATCGGCAACCAGGCCATTCTGAGGCGGCTGGGTGCGAACCGGGCGACGCTCGAGCAGATTTCCTACACCGGACGGGGATTGCGCGTCGTAGGCACGGATGCCGGCATGGTCGTGGTGACCATCGACAACGGCGTCGTGCAGTTCCATGCCTACACACCCAGCAACGACAGCGACGGCGATGGCGTAACGAATACGCAGGACGCGTTTCCGCTGGATCCCGCCGCATCGGTCGACACCGATCGCGACCACTATCCCGACGCATGGAATGCAGGCATGTCGCAGAGCGACAGCACGACCGGGCTCAGTCTCGACGCGTATGCACAGGACTCCGCGTGCTGGCTCCCGGCGCATGGCAACGGAGTGCAGTGCAACTACGGCGCCACCGTGCCGAGCTACATACCGGACAAAATCGCCAGCGACGATGACGTCATCTACCTGTTGAGTGGAGCCAATCAGCGCGTCTATCGATGGTCAATCGCATCGGGTGAGTATCTCAACCCGTATGTCGTCGGCATCGATCAGGGATTCAGCACGCTGGCGCCGACGACCATGAGCTATTCGAGTGCCCATCAGCGCCTGTACCTGGGCTACAGCACGGGCGCGATCCGGTATGTGGACGTTTCCGCGAGCAACGCTCCGGAGACGCCATTCGCCAACACCTCGATGGGAGTCGGCGGGCTGGCGGCGGTCGGCAACTATGTGCTGGCTCAGGATCCGAGCGGTGCATGGGCGACGCACTACATTTTCGATCGCAACGGCGTGCTCACGGATCAGCGGGAGTGGAATCAGGTATCGAGAGACTACGCGTGGGACCCCGTGACGTCGCGCGTGTACTTCTTCCGGGATGGGATGAGCCCGAACGACCTGCACTATGAAGTGATCGATCAGACGACGGGTTCGATCGCCGGACAAGGCGAAAGTCCGTATCACGGCTCGTTCTCGATCGAGCCGCCGATTCGCGTAGCGCCGGATGGTCAGTACATTCTGCTCGGTACTGGCGATGTCTATGACTCCCCGGGGCTCACATACGCCGGCGCGTTGGGCGCGGCGATCGCAGATGCTCATTGGCGCGATGGCGTCCTGGTCACTCTCGACACGACCGATCGTCTCGACATTCGCGACGAGCATACGCGCGCCGTCCTTGCGAGCTACCAGTACCTCGGTCAACCACTGCGCATCGCGTTCGGCCAGACCGGTGCCTTCCTGGTTCACGTGGTGAACAACACCACCGCATTCCTCGCGCTTCCGTTCGGCGATCAGGATCTCGATACCCTCCCGCGGTGGTGGGAACAGCTGTACGGATTGAGCGACGCGAATGCAGCGGATGCGCTCGGAGATCTGGACGGTGACGGCGTCAGCAATGCTGACGAGTATCAGAATCGCTCCGACCCGACGGTCGTCGATTCGGATGGCGACGGGCTGACGGACTTCGAGGAGATCGTCACGTATGCGACGAATCCCGCCCAGGCCGACAGCGATGGCGATCGTCTGAACGACAGGGAAGAATTGCTCACCTACAACTCCGATCCGTGGGATCCCGATTCCGATGGCGACGGTTACACGGACTTTGATGAAGCGCTGTACGGAGGCGATCCGAACGACCCGACTGGGCTGCCGTCGCCGATCACCAGCTTCAGTCAGGGCTTCGAGGGCACGCCGGACTGGAGAGCATGGTCGACGCCGGCAGGAAGCAGTGCGCCCTGGATGCTCGATTCGACGGTGGCGCGCACGGGCAGCGCGAGCATCAGATCCGGAGCGGTCGGCGTCCAGCAGTCCAGCAGCACTCGATTCCGCGCGGTCTTTGCGGCTGGCCGACTCAGCTTCCATTCCAGATTCGACAGCTGGGCGGGGTGCTGCGACCGCCTCGCCGTCCTCGTCGACGGAGTTGAGGTGGCGTCGATTTGGGCGGCGACACAGTGGACGCAGACCACCGTACCGATCACCGTGGGCCCGCACGACATCGAGTGGCGGTATGTCAGGGAAGACTACTATGGTCCCGGAACCACGGTCTGGATCGACGACGTGGCCTTCGCGCCATGAGCGGAGCAGACGGAGTCATGTCCAGGACGACTGTCGTTACCGGGATCGTCGTTGCTGTCGCTATTGCGGGTGCGATCTATCTGAACCGCAGATCGACGGACGATGCGCCGCCGCGAACCGACGCGGCGGCTCAGCAGGCGAGCTTGCCGAAGGAGGGAGTTCGAACCGATTCGACACCTGCTGCATCCGCGGTGGCGCAGTTGTCGAGCGCGCCCGTGCGGCCGGCGCCGGATGATCCTCGCCTGGTAGCGCTGCAAGTGTCCACGGACAACGGACTCATCGAGTTCATCAAGGACGCGAATGGCAAGGTGATCCAGGAAATCGATCAGGACGCGGGAAGCTTGGGCTTCAGGAAGCCGTTGCGCGAATACATGTACGCAGGCGACAAAATGATCGGGGTGACCTCGTATCAGTACTTCCCCGATCACGTGCAGGTCAACACAACGGCGGTTTCCTACAAACCGGACGGCAGCGTCGACCAACTCATCGAATCGACGACGTACGACAGCGGCGCCAGGAACGGAGCGCCAGGTCGGTGACGCGCGCAGCGCGGCAACTATGTCGACGGTGACCGACCCGCCGATGCCGCAGAAGTCGGCGATGCAATCCGCATCGGCTGACGACGCCCATACGTGAGCGAGCGCCACAGCCATTCGGCGGGACCGAACTGAAACCGGTTGAGCCACCACGGACTCCACAGCAGCTGCAGCGCCCAGATGGCGATCACGAAATAGTAGAGCTGGTGGCGCTCGAACTGGCCGAAGAGCCCGAGTCCCGCGCCCGTGAACAGGAGACCGCAGAGGATGCTCTGAGTGAGGTAGTTCGTGAGTGCCATCTGACCGACGCGTGCGAGGACACGCTTTGCGGCCATGAGCACCGGCGTCTGCCACAGCCAGCCGATCAGTCCCAGATGGGCGAGCGTCAGCGGTACGCGGCCCACGTCGTAGGTCACGTAGGTGTCCACGATGGCGTCCACCGAAAATCCCGAGCTTTCGAGCATCTGCACTTCCCAGGCATTGACGCCGAGACCGACGGCGTAGCCAGCGAGCATCATCGTCAGATAGGTCGAGCGTCGCGCACTGCCGGACAGAACGCCGAGTTTCAGCAGCGCCATGCCGATGAGCATCATGCCGAGACATTCGGCAAAGCCGTAGCGGATGAAGAAGGTGGTCTCGAAATAGAACGTGCGGCTCTTCAGATAGCGGAACGCGCTGAGATAGCTTGCCTTGATGCGCTCGATGGCGCGTTCGATTTCTTCGCGTGCCGGTTTGTGATCTGCATGCTCCTCGTTGAGTTCGTCGATGGCGTGCAGCTGTTCGTCGGTGAGTGTCGCGCCCGACTCCTGCAGATTCATCGCGGCTTCCGCGCGCGTGCGTACTTCGTCGTACTCGATGCGGTCCGTGAGATTCACGATCGTCGGCACGCTCAGGACGGCGAGGCCGATCGCGATCAGAGCCGGCGTGCGCAGCTTGCGGAAGAAATAGAGAAACAGCCCGGTCACGCCGTAGTAGAACAGGATGTCGCCTTCCCACAGGAACAGGTAGGCGTTGATCAGTCCGAACAGGATCAGCAATACCGTACGGCGAAAATAGAGCGCCGTACCGCCGAGGTCGCGTGTTGCGTGCGCGTCGTGATGTGCCTGTCGCTGCAGGAAGAGCAGGGCGCCGGCGCCGAAGAGCAGCGTGAAGAGACCGCGCATCGTGCCTTCGAAGAACAGCGCGTTGATGCGCCATGCCCAGAGATCGGCGCCCTCGTGCCCGCCCCAGTTGGTCGGATCTTCGTAGGCTTCCGGCAGGCCGAAGCCGACGATGTTCATCAACAGGATGCCGAGGACTGCAATGCCGCGCGTGGTGTCGAGCATCCCGATACGTTCGGCACGGAGGGTGGGTGCGGCGTTCACGGGAGCTCCTGTCGTGACCTGCCGCCAGTGTGCCATTTCTCGGGGAATGGCGAGAAATTCGTGGCCGCACGTCCGCGAGGCGCCAGCACACTGAGGACTCTCCTACCGCAATGGAATTCGCATGGAACGCGTGGCCTGTTCGACGCGGGACCCCTCGAAGACGCATTCGCGCTGGCGCGGTCGCATCCGGCAGCGATCTGCGGGTGCGGCAATGGTCGAGGCGGTGATCGCATTGCCGATCCTGCTGGCCGTGATCCTCGGCGCGATCCAGTTCGGGCTCATCTATGAAGCGAAGGCGACACTGAACTTCGCAGCCCTGCAGGCAGCGCGCGCCGGCGCGGTCGGCCACGCCCAGCCTGCTGCGATCCGTGGCGGTCTCGCCCGCGGACTGGCGCCGCTGTATTCGCCCGATTCATCGGTCGCAGGCGTGGCGGCGACGATCGCGCGTGTGAATGCATCGCTGGTGCAGGACGCGCGCATCCGGATTCTCAATCCCACCCGCGAAGCCTTCGAAGACTTCGGCGAGGAAGTCGAGGGCGTGCGCGAGATACCCAACGATCGCCTGCACGCCCGCAGCACCAGCGTCGGCGCACTCAGCGGCGTGAACGTCCAGGACGCCAATCTGCTGCGCGTCGAGATCACCTATGGCTACGAACTGAAGGTGCCGCTGGTCAACTGGTTCATTTCGCGCATCCTGCTGTCGGCGCGCCGTGTCGGGAATATGGATGCGTTCGAGCAGCAGCTGCTGCGTCGCGGCCGGCTACCCATCGTGACGACGTCGACCGTGCGGATGCAGAGTCCGGCGCGGATGAGCGATGCCGTTGTGGCTCGCGGCGGTCTGCCGGGCGTGGGTCGCATTCCGGCCGATGCGCGCCCGCCGGATGATGCGCAGGACGATGACGGAGAAGGCGAAGAGGGAGCGGGCGACAGCGAATCGGGCGAGCAGGAAGGCAGCAGTCTCGCGGACGGATTCTTCGGCTTCGGCGAGGGATCGGGCGACGGCAGCGGCGGTGGATCGTCGCCGGGAACGGGCGGCGGAGGCGGTTCTGGTACCGGCTCGGGAGGCGGTGCGGGCGGAGGCGGCGCCAACGGCGGTTCGTCCACGACGTGTTCCGGTGGGGACGGCGGCAGCAGTCCGTTCCCGTCGAATCACGGTCCGCCGGGCGATTCTTCGCCGGTAACGCCGGGGCCGGGTCCATTCCCGATATCGGGGAACGGCGGCGACGGAGCCTCGCTGCCGAGCGTCGAACTGCCTTCGCTCAGCGTGGGCAATCCCATCCATGTCGTGACGGGCAACAAGTATCAACGCGAGATCGATCTGCCTGCGTTGCCGGGAACGCTCGGCCTGTCGCTCGTCCGTCATTACAACAGCGAAGCGTCGGCGCGCGCCGGCGTGATGGGAGCGGGGTGGCGTCATGGATATGAGGCGTCGATCGAATCGGGCGCTGATGGCGAGTCGCTACTGCTATGGCAGGCAGATGGCCGCCGTCTTCGCTTTGCGGGATCGAAGGATTCGAGCCGCTTCGTCGCGCAGAGAGCCAGCGATGGTGTCGTCGAGAAGTCCGACGAAGGGTACGTGTGGCGTTGGCGGTCGGGACGGGAACTGCAGTTTGACCGCTCCGGCCGGTTGACGGTTCTGCGCGAGCAGTCCCGCATCGTGACGCTGCACTACGACGATCAGCAGCGATTGCAGCGGGTGGTGGATCCGCAGCGACGCGAGCTGTCCTTCGAGTACTACGCGAACGGCCGCATCGCGCGCATCCGCGCGCCGGGTGGCGCTTCGTGGCGCTATGGCTACGATGCCGCCGGCAATCTATCGCAGGTCGTATCGGCAAGCGGCCGCGCCCGGCATTACGAGTACAACGACTCGCGCCATCCGCATCACTTGACGGATCTGCGTGCCGGCAGCGTCCGTCTGCCTGCCTACGGCGGCAAGATTCGTCTCATCCCCGTTGCTCACTGGGAATACGACGCGGCGGGACGCGGCATCCTGTCATCTCATCCCGACGCGGCAGGCAAGGTGAGCCTGGAATACGGCAAGGGCTACACCGATGTCACGGACGCCTTCGGGCGCGTGAGTCGTTACGTCACGGACATTCGTGACGGTGTCGCACTGGTGACCGAAGTCCGTGGGCCGGGCTGCGGCACTTGCGGTGTGGGCGACGTTCGCTATGCGTTCAACGATGCCTTCCAGGTGGAAACGATCGAGGCCCGGGGATCGCCATCGCAGCGATACGCGTATGACGACGAGCGGCGTCTGATCTTGATCGAACGCGATCAGGGGGCGGGTTACGAACGGGTCGTCCAGTACAGCTACGACGGCGATGCCGATCAGCCGTCGCATGTGGAACTGCCGAGCATCAAGCCGGGGGCGGTGCGCTCGATCGAGGTGAAGTACACCCGCAGCGGTTTGCCGCTGTCGTTCCTGGAGCGGGGCTACACGCCTTCCGGGGAAAGCGGCTACGAACGCATCGAACGAACGATCCGGTTCGACTACGACGCCCACTCGACGTTGCTCGCGATCGACGGACCGCGTACCGATCTGAACGATGTCACACGCTTCCAGTACGACGACTTCGGACGGACCACGGCCATCCTCATGCCGGGCGATGAACGGGTCGAGTTCTCCGATTTCGATCCGGCAGGACGTCCGCGGCTCATGCACCAGCCGGGTTCCCCGCCGAAGCGCGTGGAATACGACGAAGAAGGGCGGCTGACTCGCATGACCCAGCTGTTCTCGAGCGGTGAGCGCAGCACTGGCTATGTCTACGATGGTCTCGGTCGACTGACTGAAACAGTCGATGCCGATGGGCGCATCCGGCGAATCGGATATGACCAGGCCGGCCGGCCCAATCGCTTCGCACTGGATGAGTCGGGAATCGGCGGCGTGCTGAAGTACGCCGCGGACGGCCAGGTCGTCGCCGCAGCACTGCTGATGCCCGGGAATATTCCGGTGCGATGGTTTCAATATGTCTATGACGAGCAGCGTCGACTGATGGAAGTCCGCGACGGCGACGGTCCGCCGTTACGCCAGTTCGCTTATACGGACGACGACTCGCAACCGGCGAGAATCACCGATCCGCTCGGCAATGCCACCGAGTTCGCCTATGGCTTCGGTGGCATGCTCGAATCGATGCAGGCAGCCGATGGTGGAGTCACTCGTTTCAGACGCGACGACGAAAACCGGCTTGCAGGTGTCGTTGCTCCGAACGGCGCGGCGACGAACTATCGATACGATGATTTCGGCCGACAGGTCCAGGAAGACAGCGCCGACCGCGGCACGCTCCGCTATGCATATGATCGCGCGGGAAATCTGGCACAGAAGGAAGATGCGAACGGCGAGATCATGCGCTTCCAGTACGACGCAGCCAATCGCCTGCTCAGAATCCATCGTCGTGAAGACGTGACGGAGTTGAGCTATCGATCCTCCCGGCTGGTCGAGATCGTTGCTCCACAGCAGAAAGAACGCTTCGGGTATGACGAGAACGGCCGGCTCGTCACGCACGAACGCAGAATCGCCAATCGTTCGTTCACCACATCGCAGACGTTCGATGCGCAGAATCGCCTCGATACCCGGACACTGCCGTCCGGCCAGCGGCTGCGCTACCACTACACGCAGAACGGAGCGCTCCGCGCGATCACGCGCGAATCGATGCTGCGAAGCGAACTGATCCTCGGCGACCTGGATGCCAGAACGACCGAGAAGAAAGCCCGTCCCCTCGATGCCATGGGGCGGCTGACTTACGGCAATGGCCTTGAGTTGCGGAATCTGTACGAACCGAAGGCTGGATATCTTGAGCGCCGTACCCTGCTGGGCCTGGCGGCATTCAAGTATGCGTACGACGACTCCGGCCGCCTGACAGGAATCAGCGATGGCCGAACTCCCAGATCGTACGATTACGACGCCACGGGTCGACTCACGGCCGCAAGAATCCCCGCAGGCGAGTTCACCTATGCATATGACAAGAACGGCAACCGCCGATCATCCAGTGCTCCGTCTGCAACTGATGCTGCTCGCGACTTTCGCTATGCGGCCAATTCCAATCGCTTGCTCGAAGAGCACATCGCCTACGATCGCGCCGGCAACCCGCTACAGATCGCCAACCGACGCTACGAATACAACAGCGAAGGCCGCCCCATCAGCCTGCACGTCGACGGAAAACTCGTCGCAACCTATCGCTACAACACCGCCGGAGAACGGATCAGCAAGACTCTCTACAAGGGAGCGAGACCCGAAACCACCTTCTATCTATACGAACGGCACCAGCTGATCGCCGAAGCCGACGAACGCGGCAAGGTAACGCGCGAATACCTTTACCTCGGCGCCCATCCCGTCGCCCTGATGGAGTCCGGAAGAATCTTCTGGATCCACACCGACCACCTCGGAACGCCCGTCTCCATCACCGACGCCACCCGCCGCGTCGTCTGGAGCGCAGAGTACGAACCATTCGGCGTCGCGCACATCGATGAAGATCCGGACGGAGACAACAACGCACTCACGCTCAACCTGCGTTTCCCTGGTCAGTACGCGGATGCGGAGAGTGGTACGTACTACAACGTCATGCGGGACTATGATCCGGAGACCGGGCGGTACTTGACGCCGGATCCGTTGGGGCTGTTTGACGGGGCAAACAAGTATGCGTACGTGCACGGGAATCCGATCTCGCATTCGGATTCCCTCGGGCTGTACGACGAGGTAGTTCACTACTACATGACGTACTTTCTGGCGCTGGTCGCGGGATTACCACAAGATGTGGCTAGAACGATTGCGATCGCGACGCAGTATATCGACAGAAATCCTTTGACGATGCCCACCACGCAAATCGGTCCGGTGCCCACTGGGTCGAACGACCCAGCCCTGCCGCTATATCACTTCGTATTGAACTACAGTGCTGGACAGTACGGGGATCGCACGTCCGACATACTCATGCGGTTTCAGAATCCATCGTCAACTCAACTTAGCAATCTTCTGGCCAGCACTGACCCAGCCAGATTGCGTGAGCTTTGGGTGGCAACACATCCCACGGGTACACCAGGGCTATGCCCAATGCCATCCTTCACTGACATCAACAACGCTCGATATCAGCTCTACGGGGAGTACCTGCACGCCTTCGAGGATACGTTCGCCCATCGCGATTCCCTGAATATGCCGTATGCAATCGAGAGCAGCGGACTGAATACACCAATCGCCGATACGGGGCATTTTGGTGTGCACGGTCCGTCGGGATACGAAGCCCCTGATCGCACCTTTAACCAGGATGATCGGCCTGGTGATTCTCAGTGCCGGATTCTCCATTTACGTCGTGGACCTATCATCGTACGTGGACTGACGGAGCAGGAGTGCGAGCGACGCGGCCAGGCACGGGAGGCGCTAGGAAGTGAATTCACCCCGCCACCCGAGGAGCCCTCGCGATGTGAGGTACATCACTTCCTCGGCGGAGCGCAGGTGATCAATGGGCTGACGCGTGACCAATGCATGGCATGGACACAACGCGCGGCTCGGGTAACCTATACGCCACCCGACGCCAGCCACTGGCGTTACAACGAACTGCGGACGCTGCGCATGGAGAGCGAGGTCTTCAATATGTTGACTACGACGTTCCAGGCTGAAATCGCTCGCAACCGCC
>OEIU01000449.1_pt1 | contig 38633 bp, 41 predicted proteins | sample 1539221 | NCBI WGS metagenome assembly OEIU01 (sample SAMN03792071, study PRJEB22550) | activated sludge metagenome | feature: wastewater treatment plant; material: activated sludge; isolation source: Wastewater treatment plant of a petroleum refinery complex | place: Argentina: Zarate | collected...
AACCGGCAAAATAAATTTTGTAGTTTATTTTCACGGATGGTACAATAATATTGATAGTGCCTGCGCGCAGTTTAATCTTATCGAACAATTTTCTGAAAGCAATAAGAACGCAATATTTGTTTTTCCCGAGGGACCAAAAAATTCGCCTGACTCTTTTGGGGGAAAGCTAGAAGACAAAGATGGGCTTAAAAATCTTATTGATGACGTTATTAAATTTTTAGTTTCAAAAAATAAAATTAAATCCCGCGATGTTGGAAACATTATTTTAGCCGGACACAGCGGAGCGTACCGTGTTATTTCTTTTTGCCTGATGCAAGGTGGCTTAACACGAAATATTTCTGATGTGATTTTATTTGACGCACTTTACGGTCAAACTGAAAAATATATTCATTGGATAGAAAAATTTAACGGAAGATTTATAAACATTTATACTGATAATGGCGGAACAAAAGAGGAAACTGAAAAACTCATCAAGTTTTTAGATGTTAATAAGATTTCATTTTTTCAGATCGAAGAGAAACAATTAAAGATTGAAGATCTTACCAGCAATCGTTTAATATTTATTCATTCTGATCTTACTCATAATGAAGTTATATCCAAACGAAATCAATTTAGAGAATTTTTAAATACCAGCAGACTTAAAAATATTAAGTGAAGTTAGAGATAAGTTTAATAATTACTTATACAAACTTAACTTCAAGAATATCCTTTATAATTCCGTGGTAAAAAGGCATTTGAAGAAGTGATTTTATTCCTTCCAAATCCTGTTCCTCATAATCAAAAACTATATGCTGAATATTTACAGAAATAAATTCTAATGAGGTTGATGTTAATCCTTTAAGCAGCTCTTCATATTTTTCGGTATGACCAATTTGAAGATTTTTTTTATAGCTGGCATTAAAATCTTTAATCAGCTTTTCTGATGAACCGGCTAAAACAAAATTAACATAAGGTGCACTTATCAATTCAATAACTTCTTCGGCAAAACTTAATCCATTTAAAAAAAGTTCTTTTTCATAATTCTCATCACCAATAATTAATAAATTATCTTCTTTATGAGCTGAAGTATCTTTAATTAATGTTGGCTTAATATCTATATCATAAAATTCTTTGAATAAAATTTTACTGAGAAGGATTTCGTTTGATGAAACATCGCCTTTCAAAAATATTTCTTCAATGGTCTCCTGTCCATCCTTAAAATGAATATATGAATTTGAGAGCAATGCATTAAATGATATTCCTATTTCAGCGGATACGAAAAGGTCTTTAAAACTTAGCAAATCCATCGTAGGAATCAGACCGATTGCAGTTTCATCTTTAAGAAGTTTAGGGGAAATTAACGAAGAAGCGACTGCTTCTGTCTGAATATTATCCGGCAGATTTAGTTCCGAAAGAAATATTTTTGTAAAAATATTTTTCGGAGTAATAAATTTTGTTTTCATAAAATAAAAAAGCCGCTTTTAAGGGCGGCTGAGAATAATTTAAGATTAAATCTTTTTACTCTTAATTCTTGCTGCTTTGCCTGAAAGATTTCTGAGATAGAAAAGTTTTGCTCTTCTAACATCGCCTTCTTTCAATACCTCAACTTTAGCAATTTTAGGCGAGTTGAATGGGAATATTCTTTCAACACCAACACCGCTGGAAATTTTTCTTACGGTAAAGGTTTTGTTTAAACCAGAACCTCTAATGCTGATAACATCACCCTCAAATGATTGTAATCTTTCTTTGTCGCCTTCGATTACTCTTACTTGAACACGAATGTGATCACCGGGATTAAATTTAGGCATATCAGTTTTAATCTGATCCGGTGCTATTTTATTTATATCAATCATATTATGCTCCACTAATTATTTAAATTTCTCCACTTTTCAGTTAAGATTTTTGATTGTTCTTGTTTCCATTTTTTAATTTCTTTTTCATTCCCCGAAAGTAAAACTTCAGGGACTTTCATACCTTTATATTCTGCAGGTCTTGTAAAATAAGGCGCTTCAATAACTTCGCCATCCTGAAATGAATCGTCCAAAGCAGCTTCGCTATCATTTAACACTCCAGGAATTACTCTAACTATTGCATCAACAATAATCAAAGCAGGAAGTTCGCCGCCGGTTAACACAAAATTTCCTATTGAAATTTCATCAGTTGCAAAATGTTCTCTCACTCTGTCATCAACTTCTTTGTAGTGCCCGGCTATAACCAAAATATTTTTTGCAAGCGAAAGTCTATTTGCATATTTCTGATCAAATATTTTTCCTTTAGGTGTAGTAAAAATAATATGATCATATTTTCTTTTACTTTGCAGTTTTTCAATACATTCAAAGAACGGTTCGGGCTTAAGTACCATTCCGGCACCGCCGCCAAAAGGTTTATCATCAATTTGTTTATGCTTATTAAAAGCATAATCACGCAAGTTATGGATTTGAATTTTTATTTTTTTCTTATCCTGTGCCCTTTTTAAGATGCTTGTATTTAAAGGGCTAACCAATAAATCAGGCACTGCCGAAATAATATCAATCCTCATCATCATAAAAACCTGCATCCGGTTTAAGAATTAATTTTTTATTCTTAACATCCATCATTTCAAAATAAGCATCTACAAAAGGGATAAGAATTTCTTTCCCGTCAATATTCATAATTTCAATTACATCATTTGCCGGAGCGTTAAATAGATTTTTAACTATTCCTATTAAAACATCATTTCTAAAAACCTGGCATCCAATCAAATCCTGATTATTAAAAAACTGATCAGTTTGCAGAGATAAATTTTTCTGATTCACAAAAATATTTCGTCCAATCAAAACTAACTGATCTCTTTCATCATCAAAATTTTTAAACTTAATAAAAAAGGAGTTTTTAGATTTACTAACTTCCTCAATAATAAATTTTTTCTTTTTGCCCCAATAATCCAGATAAACTTCATTACTCGAATCAAAATAATCATCAGCAATATTAGATTCAGATTGGATTTTTACAAAACCATCTTTACCTGCCGAAACAATTCGGGCTACAAAATAAAAATCATCCAATTAAAAATCACAAATCATTAATCTTCAATTTCAAGTATTGCTCTTTTACCTTCTTTTGCTGAAATAGCAGTTAGAAGTGTGCGCATTGCCTGAGCAGTTTTACCTTGCTTGCCTATCACCTTACCAAGATCTTCTTTTTTAACCTTTAATGAAAGAACATACTTTTGTTCTTCATTTATGCTCTCTGTTACAACTACACCTTCCGGGTAATCAACCAGATGTTTAGCAATAAACTCTACAAATTCTTTCATCGTTATATGCCTCCTAAGATGAATCCGGGTGAATAAGTAGTTAAGTACAGAATTATGGAAAAACTAAAATAGTTTATCCGCTGAAAGATTACTCAGAAGCCGCACCCATAACTTCTGCTGTACCTCCATTGCTTTCAGTAAAGATTAGCTTGCAGTTGTTTCTTCGGCAGTTTGCTGCCCTGCTTTAGCTTTTTGCTTTGCTGATAATTTTTTCTTTCCGGCTTTTTTCTGCAAAGAAACTTCTTTTTTGCTTTGCCAGTTTTTTAATTCAGTCTCAATCTTTTCTTCAGAAAATTTACGTTTTACGAAATCTCTTTTAAGATTGATTCCTTTTTGATTGAATAAACTTTTAACTGTATTAGTTGGTTGTGCGCCATTATCTAACCAGTAATTTATTCTATCTTCCTTTAACTCAACGGTATGAGGATTTGTTAAAGGGTTATAAATTCCCACAGCTTCCAAAAACTTTCCATCTCTTGGAGAGCGGGAATCTGCAGCTACAATTTTATAGATGGGTTGTTTTTTCTTACCCATTCTTCTTAATCTTAACTTAACAGCCAAGTTTGAACCTCCGAATATTAACTCAATTAATCAATTAAATTTAAAATTTCTCATTGAACCGATAGCACCTTTTTTACTAAAGCTGCTCATCATTTTTTGCATATCGCCAAACTGTTTGATTAAGCGATTAACATCCTGTATTGATGTTCCGCTGCCTCTTGCAATTCGTTTGCGGCGATTTCCATTTAAAACTTTTGGTGAACTTCTCTCTTCTTTTGTCATCGAGTTGATAATTGCTTCAACTTTAACAAGAGCTTTATCATCAACCGGTGCGTTTTTTATCTGCGCACTAAGCCCGGGAATCATTCCCAGCAGCGAAGACAAAGAACCCATTTTCTTGATGAGTTTAATTTGCTTAAGAAAATCATCAAAATCAAATTTATTTTTCCTTAGTTTTTCTTCCAGCTTCTCGGATTCAAACTCATCAAACGAAGCTTGCGCCTTTTCTACCAAGGTGATAACATCGCCCTTTCCCAAAATTCTTGAGGCCAAACGATCAGGATAAAATATTTCGAGATTTTCTAATTTCTCGCCATTGCTAATAAATTTTATAGGTTTACCAACAACAGAACGGATTGACAGAGCAGCACCACCTCTGGAATCACCATCCAATTTAGTAAGAACGATACCATCAAAATTTACCATATCGTTGAATGCTTTGGCAGAATTTACCGCATCCTGTCCGGTCATCGAATCAACAACAAAAAGAGTTTCTGTGGGATTAACAATTCCCTTTAAGTCAGAAACTTCCTTCATCATATCTTCATCAACGTGCAATCTGCCGGCTGTATCAAGAATTAAAGTATTATAATTTTTTTCTTTTGCAAATTGTAATGCTTCTGCTGCAACTTTTCTGGCATCTTTTTCTTCTAAAGAAAAAACTTCAACTTCAATTTGTTTCCCCAGCAACTTCAGTTGTTCAATAGCTGCTGGTCTGTAAATATCTGCAGCAACTAAAAGAACTCTTCTCTTTTGATCTTTTAATTTTTTTGCAAGTTTACCGCAAAAAGTAGTTTTACCTGATCCCTGCAAACCAACAACCATTATACTGGTTACACCGGATGGATTTAATTGTAACTCCTGATGTCCCCCACCAAGTAAAACAGTCAACTCATCGTAAATAATTTTTGTAATAAGCTGTCCCGGTGAAATTGAAGCAATAACTTCTTTACCGAGTGCTTTAACTTTTACATTTTCAATAAAATCTTTAGCAACTTTATAATTAACATCAGCATCCAGAAGAATCCTTCTTATCTCGCGAAGTGTATCCGAGATATTATTTTCACTTAAACGTCCTTGTCCAACAACTTTTTTAAGTGCGGTTTCTAACTTTAGAGATAATTCTTCAAACATAACTTATAGTATTAAATTTCTTAAACCTATTTTAACCTTCACGCAGAGCATTTGCACCGGATACAATTTCAAGTATCTCTTTGGTAATGGCGGCTTGTCTTTCTTTGTTGTAGGTAAGATTTAAAGTTCTGATTAATTCCTTAGCATTGGTAGTTGCATTATCCATAGCTGTCATTCTGGCGGCAAACTCTGCCGCATTAGATTCCAACAACATCCTCCACATCTGTCCCTTTAGATGTTTAGGAATAAGATAATCAAAAATTGATTTTTGATCGGGTTCAAAAATGTAATTATGATCAACTATTCCACTTTTATTTTTTGAGCTTTCAATCGGAATTGGTAAAAATTGTTCGACTACAATTTTTTGTTGAATAATTGATTTAAACTCATTGAATATTACGATTACTTTATCAACAGTTCCATCATAAAATTTGGACAGTAAATCATCTACAATTTGTTGTGCAGTTGTATAATTAAGAGTTGAAAATATTCCGGGATAAGTTTTTCCAATATTAAAATTTCTTTTAGTAAAATAGTCGGTGCTTTTTTTACCAACACAGAAAAGCAGATGATCAATTCCATTATTTTTCAGATCTTCACTGATGTATCTGTTTGCTTCTTTAATAATATTATTGTTAAATCCACCGCAAAGACCTCTATCAGCAGAGACAATAACAACGGCAACATTGTTAATTTTTCTTTCAAACAACAGAGGGTTGGATGATTGATCTTCTTCGGTAACAAGATGTGATAAAAGGGTTGAAATCCTTTTAGCGTAAGGACGAGCATTCAAAACGTTCTCTGTTGCTCTCCTTAATTTCGAAGCAGCAACCATCTTCATCGCTTTAGTAATCTGCTGAGTGCTTTTTACTCCGGTAATTCGTCGCTTTATGTCTCTTAAAGTTGCCATTAATAACTAATCAATGCCTAAATACTTTTCTTAAAAACTGTTAGAAATTCCTGTCCGGCTTTCTTTATCAATTCTTCAGTTTCTTTGGATATATCTTTATCCTTTTTAACAGATTCAAAAATAGAATTGTACTTTACCTGTACAAATTCTAAAATTTCTTTTTCAAATCTTTTTACATCCGCAACCGGAATTTCATCCAGATAACCTTTAGTTCCATAATAAATACTAACAACTTGTTTCTCCACAGGAACCGGAGCATATTGTCCCTGCTTTAATAATTCAACTAAACGTGCACCTTTTGCAATAGTTCTTTGTGTTGATTTATCAAGATCAGAACCAAATTTAGCAAATGCTTCCAGCTCTCTATATTGTGCAAGATCAAGTTTTAAACTTCCTGCAACTTTTTTCATTGCTTTAATTTGTGCATTACCGCCAACACGCGATACGGATATTCCAACATTTATTGCGGGGCGAACACCGGCATTAAATAAATTTGATTCCAGATAAATCTGTCCATCAGTAATGGAAATAACATTTGTAGGAATATATGCCGAAACGTCTCCTTGCTGAGTTTCGATAATCGGCAATGCAGTTAAACTTCCTCCACCTAATTCTTCACTAAGCTTGGATGCTCTCTCAAGTAATCTTGAGTGAAGATAAAAAACATCGCCGGGATAAGCTTCACGTCCCGGAGGTCTTCTTAACAAAAGTGATAACTCTCTGTAAGCTTGCGCCTGTTTAGAAAGATCATCATAAATGCAAAGTGCATGTTTACCATTATCTCTAAAGAATTCGCCAAGTGTTGCTCCAGCATAAGGGGCAATAAATTGAAGCGGAGCCGGATCAGATGCACCAGCACAAATAACTGTTGTATAATCCATCGCACCATTTTCTTCAAGCTTTGCAACTACCTGTGCAACAGTAGATTCTTTTTGTCCGATTGCCACATAAACACAATATACTGGTTTTATTCCCAATGCCTTAGCTTCTTCAGTATGCGTACTTTTTTGACTGATAATTGCATCAATGGCAACTGCAGTTTTACCTGTTTGTCTGTCACCGATAATTAATTCTCTTTGTCCCCTACCGATTGGAATCATAGAATCAACAGCGGCAATACCTGTTTGTAATGGTTCTTTTACTGGTTGTCTCTGGATAACACCAAGAGCTTTTCTTTCGATCGGTAGAAATTCCGTTGTGCTGATTGGTCCTTTACCATCAATTGGAACACCGAGTGGAGTGATTACGCGCCCGAGCATTCCTTCTCCCACTGGCATAGATGTAACACGCTTTGTTCTTTTAACTCTATCGCCTTCTTTAATAAGGCTTGAATCACCAAACAGAACACAACCAATACTATCTTCTTCAAGATTCAGCACCATTCCAAAAACATCATTCGGAAACTCAACAAGTTCGCTTGCCATAACCTTTGAAAGCCCGTAAACACGAGCGATTCCATCACCAACCTGTAAAACAGTTCCAACATCATAAATATCAACTTCACTGTCAAATCCCGAAAGTTGTTTTCTTAGTATCGCAGATATTTCATCAGGTCTAACTTCTGCCATTTGTAAATTCCTTTATAAATTCTCTTTAACTAATTTAGATATACACTGCCGTGTAAAAATTGTTTTTTTAATAAATCCAACTGATGCAAAACCGATGCATTGTAAATAGTATCGCCCACCTTAGCAACAAAGCCGCCAATAATTTTTTCATCAACGGAGTAGGTTAGCACTATTTGTTTTCTAAGAATTAATTCAAAACGCTGCTTTAACTGTTCCTTCTGTTCAGGGGAAAGATTAAATGCAGTAATAACATGAACGTTTGCAATTCCTAAATACTCATCTCTTAAGTAAAAAAACTTTTCCAATATTTCCTGAAGTATTTCCTCACGTCCTTTGCCTATCACAAAATCCAGATAAGAAAAAGTTTCATCATTTACTTTATCTTTGAACACAGCAGCAAAGATTGATTGTTTTGTTTCCTTTTTAATGATTGGACTTTTTATAGCTCTTCTTAAGTCTGCACTTTGATTAAGAGTTTTATAAATCAAATCAAAATCTTGCGATACTTTATCGAGCAAATTTTTCTCGATTGCAGTATCAAGAAAAGAGGAAGCGTATCTTATTGCAACTTTGGATGCAGCCATAATTAATTTTTGGAAATATCACTAATGTATTTATCAACAACTTTTTTATTCTTTTCAGCATCAAGATTTTCCCTTAAAATCTTTTCAGCGGCTTTGATAGAAATCTCAGCAATTTGATTTTTAAGATCATCAAAAGCGGCATTTTTCTTTCTATCAATTTCGGCCGATGCTTCTTCAATCAATTTTTTAGCTTGTTCTTTGCTATCCTTTAAAATCTGTTCTTTAAGATTATCAGCATAAAGTTTGCTTTGCTCAATAATCTTTTTAGATTCTTCTTCTGCTTTAGCAAGACTGTTTTGATTTTCGTATAAAATCTTTTTTGCTTCTTCCTTTGCTTTTTCTGCCTGTTCAAGAGAATCTTTAATTGCATCTTCTCTTTGTTTGAGCGCATTTAAGATAGGTTTCCAGGCAAACTTTTTAAGAATTAACAAAAGCAGAATGAAAGTTAAAGTTGTCCAAAAAGCCAAACCGACATTAACGGAAAGTAAACCTCCTCCGCCGCTTTCACCTTCTGAAACAACCAAAGCGATAAAAGCAAATAATGTATTTGCAATCATAATCTTAATGTAAATTTTATTAAATAATCCAGGAGTGCATTTTAACACTCCTTTTTAACTAACTGATTATTTGCCTGCTAATATGAAGCAAATAACTAATGCAAACAATGAAATACCTTCGATTAGAGCAGCGGCGATAATCATAGATGTTCTGATTGCACCAGCAGCTTCAGGTTGTCTTCCGCTTGCATCCATTGCGGCTGCGGCTAATTTACCAATACCTAAAGCCCCACCAAAAATTGTTAACCCGGCACCTAATCCAGCGGCTAAATATGCAAAGTCCATTAACATTCTCCTTTGATTAGAATTATTATTTTTATTTTAATTAATGATCTTGATGAACTGCCATCCCAATAAACAAGGAAGACAGCATTGTAAAAATATAAGCTTGTAATAACGCAACTAAAATTTCAAGCGTGTAAATAAATAAAGCAAGTGGAACAGCTAAACCTGCCCAAACAACGCTTTGCATAACAAAGATTAAACTTATCAATGCATAAATCACAATGTGTCCTGCAGTCATGTTTGCAAAAAGACGTATTGCCAATGCAAATGGTTTTGTAAATAAACCTAAGAACTCAACAACTATCATAATTGGAAGTAGTAAAACAGGAACTCCATGAGGAATTAATCCTTTGAAATAACCGAAAGTACCATTCTTTCTCATTCCACCAAATTGGATAACTAAGAAAGATAAAATTGCCAAAGTTGCTGTAACAGATATGTTACTTGTAAAAGTTGCTGAAAATGGAATTAGTCCTAAAAAATTTCCAAATAGTATAAAGAAAAATGCTGTTAACAAATATGGCAAGAACTTTTCATATCCTTTACCTATTGTCGGTTTAGCAATTTCATCACGGACAAAAACGATAAACAGCTCCCAAAAATTATTAATACCTTTTGGAACAATAGATTTTCTGTAAGATTTTGCCACACCGATCATTGCTAATGCAAGTAAAATCGCACCTAACCACATAAATACAACATGCTTGGTTATCGATAAATCTAGTCCAAATAACTGAAAGTGAGGCAAATAAATCTTAAAAAAAGGGCTAAAATCAAGATAATTGCCATCCATTACGTGATGAAGAATCCAATCACTACCGGATTTTGTATGCGTACTTTTGAGGCTATCAACAATTATTTGTGTTGAAGTAGAATCAATCATTATTTGTCTTGATTTTAATGTTCTTTTTTTGTGATAGAATATAAACTTCTACTATGAGATAGTAGAAATAGAAAATAAAGGTTGTAAAGATAAAAGAATTGAGTCTAACAAACAAGAATTTTAGCGTTATAACAATGAGAGCCAAAACTATAAAAAGCCGCAAAATCAAGCCCCCAAATACAACAATTAGAAAAATTTTATCACTCTTATCTAATCCATATCGAATAAAAATTATCCCCAAAAAAATATTAAATGTAGATATGATAAAACCATATAATATTGAATTGAATGTAATAGCTTCCAACCATCCCAGATAATAAAAACCTAATAAGCTAATCAGAAATACAAAGGGCAATACGATGAAGAGATTATTTGGCTTCATCTTTGTTTTTATTCTTTTTTTCCAGATCGTTTACAGTTTTAATAAGGTTATATATCCCAACGCCAATGCCAACAAATCCCCCAACTAAAGTAAATAGATAATTAGTTTTAAATTTCGAATCAAGCCAATCACCAATAAAAACCATAACAACAATTGTAACGGCTAATTGTAACCCTAAACCGAGATATGGTCCAACATCGCGGAGAGAATTTACAAATCCTTCATCCTTGGTTGGCTTGGAAGACAAGATTACTCAACCTTATTAACTGCAGGTTTGTAAGATGGTTGGGTGCCCATTGCGCTTCTTCCTTCAAACATTGCACCTGCTTCAACAACAAGAATTTTTGTTACAAGATCCCCTTTTAAAACAGCTTTAGATTCCAACACCAATTTTTCCTTAGCATTCACAGTTCCTTCAACTTTTCCACCGATTGAAATTACATCTCCTGTTAACTGCCCTTGAATAGTACCGTGTTCACCAACAGTTAAATTTCCCTGAGCTGTAATGTCACCTTTAACCGTGCCATCAACACGAACATTTCCGTTACTGGAAACTTTTCCTTCGATCACAACACCGCTGCTGATAATTGTTACTTCTTCCATAGAACTCCCGTTTGATTTAGTTTTCAAAAGACGCTCCTAATTAATTATTAAAACTTCTAAAGGATTAATAGGTTTTCCATCCTTCCATATTTCAAAATGAAGGTGCGGACCTGATGATTCGGTGCCGGAATTTCCGCTTAATGCAATTGTTTCTCCTTGCAAAACAAAATCACCTTCTTTCTTAAGCAATGATGAACAATGAAAGTACTTTGTAACATAGTTATTATTATGATTAATTATAATACTATATCCATAGTCTGTAGTATAAGATGCAAAAACAACATAGCCGCCGGCAGATGCAAAAATTGGTCTGTTTTCTTTCATCGAGAAATCAACACCAAAATGCCCTCTTTCAGGATTAAACTTTTGGCTAAGATATCCTTCAGCAGGTTTAAGAAAAGTAATATTCTCGTTCTGGAAGTTAAAAATATTATTAAACAATTTAATAACAACCCCAAACAAATTTCCTTCAAATGGTGATTTACCCTTTATTGTATCTTTTTGAATTTCCTTTTTATCTATCAAAGTTGAATCGCCCAGCATAATTGCAAACTTTAATCTTTTATTAACCGCCTTTAACGATTCGATTTCTTTAGCCAGCATTATAACTTTATTATCAAGTATCTCTATTTTTTTCTTATCCGAATCACTTAATCTAAGACTATATGGAAATATCACTTCACTTAAGGGTGTAAAACTTATGATATAAAATCCGAGTACAAACAAAATCACACTGTATAAACTAATAATCCACATTAATTTTTTTAAAGATAATTTATAAGATCGTGGTGCCTGTGAAGTTTCTTCAGGTATTATTAAAACAGATACATTTTTAAGTTTTTTAATATTTATCATAACTCATTCAATTTCTTAAAATAAATTTAGCTTAGCTTTTTCATTAAATCCACAAATTTTATTCTACCTTCTCTTACAAACTTTGGTTCATCCGCGCTCAAGTCAATCAGTGTCGAAGCTTCCACATAAGACTTTGTGCCCGAAAAAAATATAGCATCTACTTCATTAGAGAATTCCTGAATAATCATTGTTGGATCATTCATTGGCTCCTTACCTGTTCTGTTTACACTTGTTGATATTAAAGGCATTTTTAATTCATTAAGTAATTTTAAACAGAATCTGTGATTGGGAATTCTGAACGCTGCTGTCTCCATTTGAAGGACTTCCTGGTAACGCTTATTTAATTTTAATATTACCGAAACAGGATTTGGCCAAACTGAAAGAAGAAAATCCAGATATTTTTCAGAATTTAATTCGATATAATTTTTTAATGTTTCAATATCCGGAATTAGAAAAATATATCTGCGCCAATTTGGTTTGCCCTTTACGTTGCTAATTTTTTTTAGAACATTTTCATTAAAAGGATTTCCACCGAATCCATAAATTGTATCAGTCGGATAAATAAAAATTGATCCGGTTAAATAAAGTTCATGTGCTAATTTTAAACTTTCATCAAATTGATTATCAATATTTAGCAATAAAGTTTTAGCTTCTTTAATCACGTAACATTTCCTCCATAGTTGTAATAATAATTTTTGGTTCTAATTTTTTTCCGCAATCAAATGTCTTAATCGGACATTCTTTGTAACCGTGAATCCCGCACGGTTTACAATCCAAATCATCATAACTAACAAAACAACTTTTTGTATTATAAGGATAAAATCCAAAATCAGAAACTGTTGAACAATAAATTGTTAAGACCTTTATATCAGCAGCCATCCCCATATGTGTTGGTGCACTATCATTTGATATTAAAAGTTTTGCGTAAGATAATAATTCTATACTTTCAATTACTGAAAATAATCCTGAGGTATCAAATATTAATTCAGAATTATTTTTTAATAACGATGCACAAAGTTCTTTATCTTTATTGCCACCGATAAGGACTATCTGAAATTTCTTTTTAATTAAGTAATCAATTAATTCTTCAAAATATTTTTTAGGATATTTTTTTGTTTCCCAAATGCTTCCCGGTGCTATTGCAATAAAATTATTGTCAATCCCCTTTTCTTTCATAAAGGATAGGATTTTATCTTTTATAAAATCATTCCTTTTAATTTCTGGTTTAACTCTCCAATTGATTTCATTGTAATTGAATCTAATGAGATCGAGATTCCTCTGAACTTCGTGGATGGATAAATTATATTTTATCAAATTTTTATAAACGTGTTTCAGAGCGGAAGTATCAAATCCGTAAGATTCATTTATTCCAAGTATCCAGACAATTAAAGAGGTTCTGAAAGATCGATGAGCGGAATAAAGTTTTGTGTAATTATTTTTTTTTAATTCTATTGCTAATTTCATTGAACTCAATAGCGTTTTGTGAACTCCTTTTTTATCAAGCACAATAGCTTTATTAACAGCAGGACTTGAATTGAATATTTCTTCACTTTCAGGGATGCACAAAACATCAATTAAACATTCCGGATAAATCTCCTTAAGCTTTTGCAATGCAGGAAGTGATAGAATTGCATCGCCAATAAAAGCGGTTTGAATAAAAAGTATTTTATCAGTATTCATCTTTAATGCTTCCACCGCTTGTGCATCCATAGCCATTGTTCAGGATATTGCCTGATTATATCTTCAAGTATTTTTAGCATTCGTTCCGTAAGCACTTTTATTTTTTCATCAGAATTTTCAGGAAGATTATTTCTATCAACTTCAATCAATTCAACTTTATAATTTAAATCCTTTTGCCGCTCTGCTATTCCATAAATAATCGGGGAGTTAGTTTTTAAAGATAAAACAGCCGGACCGGTATAAACTGATGTTAATCTTCCAAAAAATTTAAGTTTGATACTTTCCTCAGGACCGCGTTGGTCAGCCACCATTGCAACGATGCCTTTATTAAGCAAAACTGAAAATACGTTTCTGATAGAAACCCCGAGCGGCACAACTTCATTCGTCCATTTAGTTCTGTATTTGTTCAACCAATTATTAACAAAGGGATTTCGTTGAGGTTTAACAACTACGTAAAATTTTTTATTTATCTGCGCTGCTACAGAAGTGGCAAGATATTCCCAGTTACCAAGATGTGCGGATAGTAAAATAACTCCGTTACCTTCGTCAAATCTTTTAACAATCAAATCTCGCTTTTCACAAATCATTATCTGTTTTAACTGATCTTCATCAAGCCAGGGCATATACAAGATTTCCGCTAATGTAAGACAGAAACTTTTATAACTTCCATAAGCTATTTCTTTTATTCTATCTTCAGAAAAATCAGGGAAAGCATGTTTTAAATTATCAAAAACAACATCTTTACGTATTGGAAGAATGTAATAGAAAAAAAATGCGATCAAGGAAGAAAATTTTCGGGATAGATTTAATCCAATGATCCTAAAAAAGTAGCTTAAGGAAATAAATAATATGTACTCTAATGTGTTTTTCAAACTATGATTTAATTTTGATGTGCTAAAATAATGAAATGATTGGATTTTATTTGTTCAGATAAGTAATAAAAAACCCCGATATTAAATCGGGGCAAATACTGAGACTTAAAAATTTAATTTAATTAACCGTAATTCTTCGGTTCCAATTATCGTCACGTAGCTCACCGCGTTTAGTGGAGTGGACTAACATATAATCGGAAAATCCTGTTAGATCAGCAAATACAAAATATACTCCACCTTCAATCGAATTATACTGCCATATTTCGTAAGGTCTGGTTTCCAATTGATTAGGATAACGTTCAATTTCAGAAGGTTCACCATAAAGCAAATAAATTCTGCCGCGATCAGTTTTCCATCCAATTTTGCCCATTGCACTATATTTTTGATTTGCTACTTCAATCCTTTGAAGATATTCTCTGAAAAACTCATTTTCCGGAGTGTTAGGATTTGTATCCTTGTTCTTCCAGAATTCATTCATAAATGATCGTTTGCCTTCTAAGTTATTTAGTTTTTCATACTTCTCAATTTCCTGAGGTGTGGCGATGTATTTGGATTTTTGAAATAAATCATCTAATTCTTCCTCAGACATTGCTCCAAACAACGAACTGATTGAAGAAGTCATAGAAGTTTCAAAAGTATCAACAACAACTATATCAGGATTATAAACAAAGAATTTTTTAGAAGTTGTTGTCGCCTGATTTCCCATACTGTCAATCAAAGCTAATGCAAGTGTATAAGTATCTGTAGGATAACTTGATAATACAAATGCTCCAACCTCAACACGTGAACTGGTGCTTCTCGAAATGTTCTTTGTTTTTTGCTTTAATATTTTTCCACGACTGTTATAGATAATTTCATTCAGTTTCAGTGTTGGACTTTTTAATTTATCAGATTGAAGATTATATAATTCAGTGTAAAAGAATAAAGCAGGTTGAGATTTTCCAAATACAAGATTTGGAATTGGCATTATCTCATATGTGTTTTTGTAAAATATTGATTTAGTATTCTCACTTCCCTGAACCATCTTTGATGCTAATTGTATATCACTTATGCTCATGTTGCTTTGGATGAAAGGTACGATATTCATATGTTCAACAATAGTACGGGATTTTTCTTTATTGTGTAAATCAGTACCTGTTATTTCGCAAGTTAAATTACCTGATGGTAAAACAAATCCCAGCGTTCCCACCAAAGCTTGATTTCCCATATCAGTTGTATCAGAAATTTCGTGCTTCATCAACCATTGGTTATAAACAATTGTATCGCCCTTAGATGAATCCTTAATAAATATTTTTAATAATCCTTCAAGATTCTTTTGGGAGTCCTGTTCTTCCATTTTAAGTGATGCCTGGTTAAAAGAATAATAAATCTCTACAAAATTGGATAAAGAATCATATGAGAACTGAGCATAATCAAATTCAAAATCTAATTTATCCTGAGCGTTTACAAAAAAGGCAGTGAATAACAGAAGAGAAAATAATTTTTTCATATCAATGTTCCATTAAAAATAAGAGTAATAATAAACTAAGGCAGTTTATTAATTTTTTAAATAATATTTCCTGTGTATATATAAATAATTCGTTTTTTTGATTCAATACTATTTAAGAGTGAATTAATAACCTTAAAATAATTTTATAAAATTACTTTCCCCGCAAAGCTTAAGTGACTTAATCAAAAAACAATTTCTATTATCATTCATAATAAATTTAATTCTTGCCAGATTAGCTATAACTTTTAATTATCATATAAGAAAAAATATCCCTTGATATTCGAACAAACTTTTAAGATCAAATATCAAGGGAATTAATTTTTTTAAGTATTAATTTTTTATGAATAAAAAATCTAAATTATTTTAAAACAGCATCTAATTTCTGTTTAAAGTGTACCTTGGGCACGGCACCAATGATTGTTTCTACAACTTTACCATCTTTAATAATCAGAACGGTTGGAATACTTCTAACGCCATATTTAATAGCGCTCTGCTGATTATTATCAACATCAAGTTTTCCGACCTTAACTTTGCCATCATATTCAACGGCAAGTTCTTCAACAATCGGGGCAATCATTTTGCAAGGACCACACCAAACTGCCCAAAAATCTATCAATACAGGTTTGTCTGATTGCAAAACTTCTTTAGCAAAATTTTCATCAGTAATTGTAATTGGTTTCATAATTATTCCTTAAAATATTTTATAACTTTTTTTGGTTAATTCTTATTTCTCAACATAGTTAACTATATCTTCACCACCATCAGCATGGATTAAACCGCCGGATATCCACTCACCGCCATCTTTACAAATAAGTGAAATTACTTTTGCAACATCTTCCGGTGTTGTTAATCTGCCGCGTGGATTTTTTCTTTTTGCCATGTTTATCATTTCCACATTACCGGGAATTTTTCTTAGTGCCGGTGTATCAGTTACTCCAGCCATAATGGAATTGACGGCAGCTCCCATTGGACCAAGTTCTACCGCTAATTGTCTTACGTGTGATTCTAATGATGCTTTTGCAGCTGACACTGCACCGTAATAAGGGATTGCTGAATGTCCACCCGAACTTGTCATTGCAAATATGCGGGCGTTTCTTGCAAGTAAATTATTTTTCACAACATCCTGAACCCAGTAAACCAATGAGTGAGCCATTACATCAAGTGTCATTTCAATCTGGGCTTTGTTAATTGTTTGTTCATCTTTAAAAGATACGAATGGTTTTAAAGTTCCAAATGCTAAAGAATGCATTATAACTTTAATAAGCGGTTTATTACCAAGTTTATTTTTTATTGATGAAAGAACTTCATTTCTTTTAAATTCATCTGCGGCATTTACATTAAAAAATTCTACTTCAACACCATTAGATTTTATTTCATTTACTATTCTATCAACGTTGTGCATTGTTGCCTGCCGATCAAGATGAACACCAAAAATATTAAATCCATCCTGGGCTAACTTTAAAGATGCAGCTTCGCCAAATCCCGATGAAGCACCAAGTATCAGTGCCCAATATTCCTGCTTATCACTTCTTTTCATTTAAATTTTATCCTTATTTGTTATAGTTAATAACGGCAGCAATAATACAAAATCATACAAAGTGAAACAACCAGAAATATTTTGTTAATTTACCTGGATTTTAGTATTACAGAGTCCTCACCAAGAAGATCAATTAAAGATTTTAGCAGATCACTTGTAATTTTTATTCTAATATCGGAAAGTGAAAATAGTTTACCTTTGTTTGATCCGTTTTCTGACAGATGTATGAACACGGGAATGCTTCCTTCACTGCTGCTAAGAATTTTTTTGAGTTCTAACAGATTTTCAGCAGCAATTTTATCTTTGTTAATAGTAAGCTTTAAACTTTCTGTTAATTCGTTGGCAGCTTTTTTTAGAGGCAAAACCTTTTTAACCTGCATTTTAATTGAATCACCGCTGCTTTCAAGGTTACCAACTATATAAACCGTTTCTTCTTCCTCGATAAAAGACTGATACTCAGCATAAACTTTTGAAAACATAAGACATTCACAAGATCCCGTAAAATCATCCAGCTTAAAGAACGCCATTATCTTACCCGATTTGTCTATCTTGGTTTTCAAATCGGTAATTACTCCGCATACTTTAACGTCATCCATTTCAACAATATTTTCGGTTTCACCCAGATGCACTGTTGCAAAGGATTTAAATTCAATTTCATATTTACGAAGCGGATGATCTGTAAGATAAAATCCTATCACTTTTCTTTCTTGTGAAAGCGTTTCTTTTTCAGTCCACTTATTTGTTGATGAAAGTTTTGGCTCCGTGATAACAACTTCTTGCGTATTTCCAAAAAGTGAATCGGATGAAGTTAATTTTGAATTTTGAATTTTATGACCAAACTCTAAAGCAGTTTCAACAGCATCGAATAATTTTGCTCTGTCTTTTTCAAAAGCGTGAAATGCACCCGCAAGCACTAATCCTTCCACAGCCCTTTTATTAACAATTCTTGTATCAACATTTGAGCAGAAATCAAATAAAGATTTAAAATTTCTTCCCAGAGCATTTTTGGCTCGCATAATTTCTTTTACTGCTGGCATACCAACGTTTTTAATCGCAGACATTCCAAATTTTATCTTACCAGCTTCTGCTTCAAAATAAAGTGATGGATTATTAACATCGGGAGGAAGAACTTCTATTTTTAGTTTTCGGCAGTCCTCTAAAAACTTGGTTACTTTGTCTGTGTTTTCAAATTCATTCTTTAAGTTAGCTGCTAAAAATTCTGCTGGATAATATGCTTTTAGATAAGCGGTTTGATATGCTACAAAGCTATAAGCCACAGCATGGCTTTTATTAAATCCGTAATTAGCAAATTTGAATATCGTATCAAATATTTCGAGAGCAATTTTTTTATCAACACCATTTTTAATTGCACCATCTACAAAAACAACTTTTTGTGCTTCCATCACCTTAAGATCTTTTTTGCCCATCGCTCTTCTCAAAAGATCAGCATCTGCCAAACTCATTCCGCCAACTTTGTTTGCAATTTGAATTACCTGCTCCTGATAAACAATAATTCCATAAGTCTCTTTTAAAATTGGTTCAAGAATCGGATGCGGATATTTAACTTCTTTTCGTCCAAACTTTCTATCAATAAAATCGTCAATAAATTCCATTGGACCGGGACGATAAAGTGCATTCATTGCCGCAAGATCATTTAAAGAAGTTGGATGAAGCTGCTTCAAATATTCACGCATCGGGGCAGATTCAAACTGGAACACTCCGGTTGTTTGACCTTTTGCGAAAAGCTGGAAAGTTTTTTCATCATCAAGCGGAACGTTATCAATATCAATTTCAACATTATGATTTTTCTTAATCATATCGATTGCATCACGAATAATTGTAAGCGTGCGCAAACCCAGAAAATCCATCTTCAACAAACCGGCATTTTCAATATCCTTCATCGTAAACTGAGTTACAATATCCTGCTGGGATACTGCATTGGCAAGCGGGACATAATTGCTAACATCTTCGGGAGTGATTACAACTCCCGCTGCATGCTTTGAAGCGTTGCGATTCATTCCTTCTAAAACTTTTGCATACTTAACCAGATTTTGAATGTCTGTTTCTTTTGATTCTTTTACCCACTTCAATTCGGGTACTTCTGCCAGCGCCTGATCAATGGTATAAACTTTTCCAAATTTAGATGGAATATATTTTGTAATCTTATTAACAGTTGGGATAGGAATTTTTAACACACGCGCAACATCCCGCAGCACTGCTTTGGATGATAAACGATTAAAAGTTATAATTTGACTAACGCACTCATTCCCATATTTTTCACGAACGTAATCAATAACATCGCCGCGCTGATCATCAGCAAAATCAACATCAATATCCGGCATTGATCTTCTTGCAGGATTTAAAAATCTTTCGAACAGTAAATTGTAATCAAGCGGATTGATATTTGTGATGCCAAGTGCATAAGCAACTAAACTTCCTGCTGCACTTCCTCTTCCCGGTCCAACCGGAATATTTTTCTTTTTGGCTGCATTTATAAAATCCTGCACTACAAGAAAATATCCGGGGAATCCCATTTCGTTAATAGTTTTTATCTCAAAGTTAAATCGCTCTTCAATTTCCGGAGTAATTTTATCAAACTTTTTCTGAAGACCTTCTCTCGCCAGCAATTCCATATACTCTTCTAAAGTTTTTGCTTTAGATTCTTTTGGAATTGGGAAATTAGGGAAATGATGTCCTTCAAAATCAAGTTTTAAATCTATCTTCTCATCAATTTCAAGAGTATGTTCAATTGCACCTTTGTACTTTTTAAAAAGTTTTGTCATTTCTTCAGATGATTTAAAGTACACCTGATCTGTTCCATACCTAAGCTGAGTATAATCCGCTCCGTTTTTATCGGATAAAAGTAAAAGGATATTATGCGGAATTGCATGATCAGGTTCGATATAATGACAATCATTTGTTGCAACTAATTTTATTCCCAATTCTTTGGAAAGTTTTGGCATTGCTTCCAAAATTGGTTTATCAAGATCGGTATTATGATCCTGGATTTCTAAATAGAAATCATCACCAAACATCTCTTTAAATTTTTTTGCAACAGATTTTGCTTTATCATAATTACCATTTACAAGATGTGTGGAAACAATTCCACCTGCACAGGCAGAAGTACAGATTAATCCTTCTTTATATTTCTCAAGCAGTTCAAGATCAATTCGTGGTTTGTAATAAAATCCTTCCGTGTGTCCTAAAGTTGAAAGGCGGGAAAGGTTATCATATCCCTGCTTATTTTTTGCAAGAAGAATAAGATGATTGTAATGCTTACTCTTTTTCTTATTATTAATTTCTTCAGCTTTGCCTCTATCAAATCTGCTTCCATCAACAACTATATAAGCTTCCATGCCTATGATTGGCTTGATTCCGGCTTTTTTTGCTTTGTTATAAAACTCAGCAGCGCCATACATAACACCATGATCTGTAATTGCTACAGATTTCATATCAAATTTTTTTGCGGCGTTAATTAGTCCTTCAACAGTGCAGGCGCCATCTTGTAAGCTGTAATGAGTATGATTATGTAGATGAATAAAATCAGACATCGTATATCAAAATTAAATTATAATAACAATAAATTGTTTTAGAGTTACAATGCCATCCAAAGCTTTTTTATGAATGAATCTGTTTAAACTCATTCTTAAAAAAGTTCAAGATGCATTAAAAGATTAGAAAAAATTTCTGTAAGTCTTAATCGAAGTTAATGATTTAGGAGATGAAAATCTAAGCAAGAAAAAAAATTTTGTTTTGGGAAAATACTTGACAAAAAACTTTTTACTAATTGTAATCCACAAACCCAGTTCTTCAAAGGAACTGGGTTTGTTATTTCAAATCACAAACAAGAAAATCAACTTTTTGAAGGCTGTCACGGTCGCACCGTGACATTGTAATATAATTTTTAAGAATACAAATCAATTCCACCCAACTCAGTATTTACTTCGAGGACAGAATGATCATTAAAAGCATAATTTCTTGCACTTGAATACTTATAATCTTCCGCTTTTAACACCAATCCGGATTTAACAGGATTCTTATGAATATAGTTTAGTTTAGTCCAAAACATTTTTTGATCTCTTATAACCTCATCATCAAATCGCTTCATCCACAATTTTCTTTCCTGATCTTTAATTCCACTTGCTGCATCTTTAAATAACTCTAATAATTTTACTTCATTCTTATTTTCAAGCTCATCAAATATCTGCCAGGCAGTAAACTTTTTAATGTCTCTCATTATTTCGGAAACATTTCCAAACTTATTATCAACTTCTATTATCCAATGAAAATGGGTTGGCATTATTACATAACCAAGAATAGAAAACTTATATTTATGCAGGTAGTGCTTAATATTAGAAATAAGAATATCACAAAACAGAGGGTTGTTAAAAACAGGAATGAATTTAACAACAGTCGTTGTAACAAAGAAAAAAGCTTCATCCTTTAGGTTATTTCTTCCTCTTCTTCCCATAATTAATAATCATAAAACTCTAATTGATTGTCACGGTGCGACCGTGACAGCCGAAAAAATTTTATCTCCCATTAACCATCATCCATTTTACATCTTCCATCATTTATTTCCAGTATGCCCAAAACCGCCTTCACCGCGATGAGATGAATTTAAACCTTTTACTTCTTCAATTTTTGCGGTGTAAACTTTAGAAACAATTAGTTGCGCAATTCTATCGCCTTTTGAAATCTTAAAATCTTCTTTACCAAAATTCATAATAATAATTTTTACTTCACCGCGGTAATCAGAATCAATGGTGCCGGGAGAGTTTAGAATCCCGATACTATGATTTACTGCTAATCCGCTTCGTGGTCTTACTTGTATTTCATATCCAACAGGAATTTCCACAGAAATATTTGTTGGAATCAATTCCACAACACCTGGTTTAAGAATAACATCTTCTTTTATTGCAGCACGAATATCCATTCCAGCACTACCGGGAGTTGCATAATGTGGAAGCGGAACATCTAAATAATCTTCGCTTAATCGTTTAACTTTTATTTTTATTTCTTCAGTCATTTATCTCCGCAGCAGTTTAGTTTTAATAAAATTCATTTCACTCTTTTCAAACACACTTAGAAAGATGAAAGATAAAAATGCAATTGATAAAATTAATTTATAATAAACATTTAAATAGCCATTAAACAAAAGAATGTAATAAACAGAACCAACAACTAGTATCGCAAAAAATATCCTGAATAATTTTGAATATTCATATTGAATTTTATAATACTTTTGCGTTACGATATAATAACCGGCAGCCATTACAACATAACTGGCAAGTGTTGCAAGAGCCGCCCCCATTATGTTTAGATAAGGTATAAGGATATAGTTTGCCACAACATTTGTCAGTGCACCCAATCCTGCAACAATTGGTGCAAAGATGCTTTTTTCTTCGATGTAAATTCCAGCAGAAAAAACAACGTACAAGCCATTGAATAGATAAGCAAGTAGAATAACTGGTACAATATACAAACCACTCCAGTAGTCGTGACCAATGATTGAGAATCCAGCAATTTTAATTTTTACAATATCAGATATGAAAAGTGAAAGTATAATTAAAAGAATACTTCCAACAATTGTAAAATAAGTTAAAACTTTTGAAAATAATTCTTTTGCGTTTTCTTCTTTTGCATTATTCAAAAAAAACGGCTGCCAGGCAAACTGAAACATATTTACGAAGAGCATCATAAAAATTCCTAATCTATAACTTGCCTTGTAAATACCGACAGTTTTAAGATCTGTAAGTTTCTGTAAAATCGGGACATCAATAACCTGAACAAGCATTACGCCGATACCTGCTGGAAGGTATGGTAATCCAAATTTCAATAATCTTTTAAACAATTCTTTATGGAAAGTAAGTCTGAAGTTTTTTACTATTATCGGTAAAATAAAAATTAGTGTTAGTACAGATGCAGCAAGATTACTTACAAAAATTGCCTCAATCCCCCATTTTAATTTTAAAATCAAATAAACATTTAAACCAATGTTGATTAAAATATTAGCAACTTTTAGCAGGGAAAAAAGTTTTGCTTTTCTTTCAAGCCGGAGTTTAAGAAATGGTATCACAACGTTTGCATCAAAAAATAAAATAAGTGCCGAAAGAATAATTAAATAAATTTTATCATTACTTATTTCAAGAAAAATTGAGATAGGATTTTTAAATAAAAAGATTAACAAAACAAAAATCACTGATGTTGTAAACACACTTATATACGGAGTGGAAAAGTTTTCTTTATCATCACCAATATCTTTAAAGGCAGCATACTTAAGAAAAGCTGAATCCATTCCGTATATAAAGATGATGTTAAAGATTGCGATATATGAATAAAGAATATTAACTACTCCATATTCGGCGGGTAAAAAAACATTTGTAAAAAACGGTACAAGTAAAAAATTAAGAAACCTGCCAAGCATTGTGCTGATGCCGTAAATTGCAGTATCCCTGGTAAGTTCTTTAATTTTTTCTTTCATCAGATTATTAAGTACATGATTGTAACGATAATAAAATTTTACTCGTAATATTTTTTGATTGCATCAATAAAAAATTTAGGTGCCCGGGTTGGTCTGTTTGTTTTGGCATCAAGAAAAGCAAGCTCAACATAGCCCTCACAAATAACTACATCTCTCTCCTTTGCTTTTATTATATGATCGATGTGAACTTTAGAGGTTGGAATATTTTCTACTCGTGTTTCTATTAATAAAAGCTCATCATAAAAAGCCGGAGAGAAGAAATGAATTTTAGTTTCGATTACGGGCATAAAATAGCCGCTGTTTTCAATTACTTTGTATGGCAAACCTACTTCGCGCATCATTTCTGATCTGCCCACTTCAAAATATTCAAAATATTTTCCGTTGTATGCATACTTCATTTGATCAGTATCTGCATATCTTACTCTAACTTCTGTGTAATGTTTAAGCATATTAACGTGATTTATATTTTTTTATAGATGGATTGTCTGTAAGGAGTCTTCGACTATTATGAACTGTTAATATATCAATTCTTTTAGTGTTAACAATTCGATTTACAATTCTATAATTACCAACAATTAATTCTCTGATTTTTTTCTTTTGAATTTCTGGTACTATTCTTTCTATTTCCGGTTGATTGCTAATAAGTTCAACTGTATCGAAGAAAAGTTGCACTTGAATTTTTGCATACTTAAATGAGTCTTTAGAAATGAACTCTGCAATGTTCTCAATTTCTTCTAGAGCTTGTTCTGTCCAGATTATTTTAGCCATTTAGAAAGTTTCTCTTTTGCTTTCGCAGTTGAATTTGTTTAACCAGTCTTTGACTGTTCTAAACCAATTTCAATCTTTTGTAAAAAGATAATTCTATCTAACAACTCATCTAAAGAAAACTTATGGGGCATATCTTTTAAAGATTTTACTAATTTATCTTTTGCTACCATATTCATGTTACGTTATCTCTAGAATAAAAATTCTATTCCGTAAACACACCCATCTTACCAAATTTTTCAATCCGGTTTTCTACAAGCTTATCCGGTTTGATTTTAACAAGCGCATCAAGCTCTTCAATCAATGCAGCTTTTAAGGTATCTGCTGCTTCTTTATGATTTTTATGCGCGCCACCAAGTGGTTCCGGAATTATTCTATCAATAATTCCCTGTTCCAACAAATCGGGTGCGGTAAGTTTTAATGCTTCTGCAGCTTGTTCTTTATAATCCCAGCTCCGCCATAAAATACTTGAGCAGGATTCCGGGCTGATTACAGAGTACCAGCAATTTTCCAACATTAAAATTCTATCACCAACGCCAATGCCTAAAGCACCACCGCTTGCACCTTCGCCTATTATCACGATAATAATTGGAACTTTAAGTTTGCTCATCTCAAAAAGATTTTTGGCAATTGCTTCTGCCTGCCCGCGCTCTTCAGCTTCAAGTCCGGGAAAAGCACCGGGAGTATCAATCATCGTAATTACAGGTCGATTAAATTTTTCAGCAAGTTTCATCAATCTTAATGCTTTGCGGTAACCTTCAGGATTCATCATTCCAAAATTTCTATACACATTGGATTTTGTATCTCTGCCTTTTTGCTGACCCATTATTACAACTTTATAATTTCCAATTTCTGCAAGTCCGCCAACAATTGCTTTATCATCCCTAAAAGATCTGTCTCCGTGAAGTTCAACAAATGATTCGGTCATTGAATAAATATAATCAAGTGTAAAGGGTCTATCCGGATGGCGGGCTAATTGAACACGCTGCCATCTGGAAAGATCTTTGTACATCTCCACTTTTAATTGTCTAACTTTATCCTCAAGCCGGAGAATATCTTTTTCAATATCAAGATTATCAGAAAACTTTCGCATTTCTTCCAGCTTGGATTCCAATTCATAAATTGGTTTTTCAAAATCTAAAATTGTCTTAGCCATCTTTAATTTTTGCTCCACATTTTATTTAAAGATTTTACTAGTATATCAATATCAATCCAGATGTTTTGATTTTTGGCATAATAAAAATCCATTTTATCAGGTTCATCAATATTATCATTCTCAATATACCAATATCCGGTTAAACCTTTTTTACCAAGGAATAGATTTGTGCTGCCTTCATTTTTTTGCGGACCTACCAAACTAACCTTTCCTGAAATAATTTTAGGAAAAGCTAATATAAATTTAGTAAAATCAGTTTGTGTTTTGGTTATCTTTTGTTTTAAATATATGAATGGATAAAGCAAAAATAAAGTAGGCAAAGCAATTGTGTAATCAAAAATAGTTTTAATTAATTTTATTTGTGGATTGGTAATATTATAACTTAACTCAATAAGCGGCATATCATCAAGCATGGTTACAGCCGTTTTGCCAACAATAAAATCAAGATTACTGCCAACAATTTTAAATTCTACATTTTCATTCTGGCATTTAGCCACAATTTCCATCATCTTATTATAAGTAAGTCCATCAGAAGAAAAAATAATTTCATTTATTTTATGTTCTCTTATTACTCTTCTTATATTCTGGTCTGTGCCAACTATTTCAAATGTGTCAATCTTATTTCCAATATCTTTGTTTGAAAATCCAATCAGTCCAACAACTGATCTTCTATCTGATTTTTTCTTTCGCAGTTTGTTCCCGATTTTTACCGAGCTTTCACTTAATCCAACCACCAGAGTACGATAAATTTTAGATGTTTCATCAATCAAACCAATTTTAAGAATTAACTTTGCAAAAATTCTCCACATTGGAAGCATTATGATAAGAAACGCGTAAGTTATTAAAACTATCGCACGGCTGAATGCAAAATTTTTAAAGAAAAATGTTAACGAGGTTAGAATAGGCAGACTTATAAAGATTGAAATTATTGTTTTTGAAACAGATAGTTTTTCCTGCTTATAATTTCCTGTTACAAACGATGATAAGATTTGAATAACAGCCGGAACAGTGTAAACGATTGGAACCGCAAAAGAAGGGAATCCCCGCCATATAGTTAAATTTAAATAAACTTTTTCGGCAATAAACAGACACAAATCAAAAAATAAAAAATCTAGTATAACGGAAATGATGATTAACTTTCGAACACCTATAAATGCAAAAACACTTCTTACTACAATAGCACTTCGTAAAATCAATTCAACAAGAAAAGAACTTGATAAATGTTTTTTCACAAAAAGGTGCATGGCATTATAAAATAATTTTGTCTCATCAATATTACTTCGTCTTGTGCTTTCTCCTTTGTAGTGAATTATTTGTGTAGTGTGAACATAAAAGACTTTAAATCCGGCACTTTGAACTCTGTAACAGAAATCAAGATCTTCGCCGTACATAAAAAATTGTTCGTCAAATCCACCAACCTTTTGATAAACTTCTTTTCGCATCATCATAAATGAACCAGAGATTGCATCTACTTCATAAGTTTGATTCTCATCCAGATAAGTAAGATTGTATTTGGCAAAAAATTTACTTTTAGGGAAAAGCGAACTAAGTCCCGTTACTTTTGTAAAAGATGTCCAGGGCCCGGGAAAACTTCTTCTGCAAGCCAACTGCAAGCTCCCATCGGGATTGATAATTTTACATCCGGCTAAGCCCGCTTCTGGTTTTCGATTGAAGAACTCAATCATTTTATCAAAAGTATCTTCAGCAATTAATGTATCGGGATTGATAAGCAAAATAAATTTACCTTTAGCTTCTTTTAAACCGAGGTTATTTGCTTTTCCAAAACCAAGATTAACCTTATTAGCAATCAATTTTATCTGAGGAAATTTTTCTCTAATAAATTCAACACTGCCATCATCAGATGCGTTATCAACAACAATAATTTCTTTGGTTAGATGTGATGATGCCTTTTCGATAGAGTGGATTAAATTCTGAAGGAATTCTTTTACGTTATAGTTTACTATGATTATTGAAAGATCCAATTTCGGATTCCTATAATCTTCCAAATATGTTTTGTATTCTAAGTTTCCAAACCATCGTTACAGCTTCGCGAACGATTTTTCTTGACATTTTTGATTTACCTTTAACACGATCAATAAAAACAATGGGAATTTCTTTTATTTTAAATCCTTTTGCATAAGCTTTAAATGTCATTTCAATCTGGAAAGAGTAACCGTTAGATTTTATTTTATCAAGATTAATCGCTTCAAGCACTTTTCGTCTAAAACATTTAAATCCACCGGTTGCATCTCTAACAGGCATTCCTGTTATAATGCGGGTATAAACACTTGCAAAGAAACTTAGCAGCAAACGTCTCATAGGCCAGTTAAGAACACGAACTCCGTGAATATATCTGCTGCCGATAATTAGATCATTATCTTTTATTGCGGCAAGAAAATTTTTTATTTCATTTGGATCGTGAGAAAAATCAGCATCCATTTCGAAGATATAATCATAATTATTTTGTAATGCATATTTGAAGCCGGCAATGTAAGCTGTACCAAGCCCCATCTTCCCTTCCCTTTTAATCAGATGAATCCGATCATTCTTCATAGCCAATTCTTCAACATAATCAGCAGTTCCATCCGGAGAGTTATCATCCACAACTAAAATATTAATATTGTCATCCTGACTTAATACCAAAGGTATAAGTTTCGGCATGTTATCCAGCTCATTATAGGTTGGGATTATGACAAGGGATTTTTGAATATTCATTTATGAATTTTTAAATAGATTTTTAGAAAATTATTTGTCATTTGTTCAACTTAATTCTTTTGTCATTAGTAGTCATTATAAAATGTCATTCATTGTTTTTTTCGGTTAATTTAATTTTATTAAATTCTGAATTTTTCTTTCCAATTGAATTTATATAATTGTTTAACTTAACTCCAATATCATTTATTTCTTTCATGAACTTTTCGAACTCTTCATTCGAAATCAGTTTTCTATTTGATGCTTTTGTTAACCAGGTTTTTGTTTCATATAAAGATCCCCTGGAATAATAACAAAATTGTCTTTCTTCTTTATAAAAAAATCTACCAAAACCCTCACTTAGATTTGCGGCGACAGAATCAACTGCTTTTATTAACTGCTTACCGACAACATCCTTTGCAAAATGATCCCAATTAATTACAATATCCCAAACTTCATCCGCTAAACTCATTGATAATTGATAAACGCGAAGTTCTTCCAATTTCATAAAACCTCCAGATAAAATTTTTACTATCAGATTAAATAATTAAATTTTTTAATAACCAATTAATACTATAGAGTGACTACTTATTGACCATCGCATGACCATAAAATGACAAATGAATCTAGTCATAATGTCCTTTGCCAAAAAGTACTACAAACACTGTGCGTAATAAAATTTTAAAATCCATTCTGATAGACATATTTTCTATATAAAATAAATCATATCGTAATTTAATTTTAACATCTTCAATAGATTCATCGTACTTGTGTTTTATTTGTGCCCAACCTGTTACACCAGGACGAACTTTTAATCTCCTTTTGTAATAAGGAATTTCCTGTGAAAGTTTTTCTACAAAAAATGCTCTTTCGGGTCTTGGTCCAACTAAACTCATTTCACCCTTAAGTACATTAATCATTTGTGGAATTTCATCTATCCTGACTTTTCTTAAAAGTTTGCCCATTCTTGTAACCCGGGGATCATTTTTTTGTGACCAGACAGGACCTGTATATTTTTCTGCATCATTAATCATTGAGCGAAACTTTAAAACATTAAATGGCTTACCGTTTTGTCCTAATCTTTCCTGCTTAAATAATATCGGACCTTTGCTATCCAGCTTAATTGCGATAGAAGTTAAAATTAATATTGGTGAACTTACAATCAATATCAATAAGGAAACAAAAATATCCATTAGCCGTTTTAATTTCTTTTCCCATTCGGGCATTAGTTCAGGCATAATATCAATAAGCGGAATTCCGTAAATCTGACTTGTGCGTGCCTGTCCACTTAAAATTTCATAAAGATCAGGAACAATTTTTAAGTTTAAATTTTTACCTTCTGTTTTAGATATTACATCAACCAAAACATCGTGATCTTCTTTTTCAAGTGCGATAATAATTTCTTTAGCGTTATATTTATTTATAATATCGTTTAGCTGGTCGGTTGTTCCTTCAACAGTTATTCCGTTATAATCTTTCCCGATGTTTTCATTTCTTACAGCTACAAATGCTTCAATATCAATTCCAAGTGCAGGAGCATTTTTGATTGAGTCAAGAACTTCTTTCCCTTTATCATTAAAGCCGATAATCACTCCGCATCTTCTGCCAATTCCTTTAATTAATAAATTTCTCTGTAAACTTCTAATAAAAATTCTGCCAGATCCAACAAAGAGCAAGAACAATCCCCAATAAATAAATATCAGAATGCGAGTTGCTGTTGACACATTATGCATATAATCATCAACAAAGATTAAGAAGAAAAGTAAGAAGATTCCAAAAAATGTAGCTTTAAAGAGTGATGAGATTTCATCAAAACGGGAAGCAGCAAACCAGGTACGATACATACCAACAAAAGTAAAAATGATAAGCCAGTAGAAATAAATTACCAGCATTGGAAGGAAAAACTCAGGAGCAATAATTAAATCGAACCAGCCGGTTTGCAATCGGATATAACTATAAACAAACCATGCAAGGTTTATCATTAAAAAATCAGTGAACAAGAGTAATATTTTTTCTGTGGATTTGGACAAATTTAGTACTCTTTAAATTCTATTATAATTAAAAATTTTAAAAATCTTTATTTGTTCAGCAAAAATTTAATTCAATTATTTCTCGGAACATTTAATTTTCAAATAAAGAACTTTCTCTTTATTAGATATTGAGAACAATAAATAATTTTCTATTCGTTAAGATATAAAAATCATATTATAATTTAATATCAATAATTAAGCATGAAAGTACATTATTTACTTAAGTTGACCTCAAGTTAATATAAACGGTTAAAACGGTTTGAATTCTATATCTCTTTTTTTTAATAAAAGTTCCAACGGTTTTAAATATAATTAATAATTTTACGGTCAACCTTAGTTATTTATTTAAATATCTTATTGACAATGTTTAAAATTTTTAGAGAGATTTTGATAAAAATTACGTTATTATGAATCGAATATTCAACTTAGATTTTCATTTAGAATTATAGTCTGGCTTCCAAGCGCAATTATAAACTTATAGCTTTGTTAATTCAGTGACACGTTCAATAACTACCTCTTTATATACGACTTTGTATACCTATATCAATTTCTTTATTTTTTAATAGAAAATTTATTTACACTTGAATATTGATTTATGAAAATTCTTCAGATTAATAATAATCATTACAGAAAAAGCGGCACGGATACTGTTTATCTTAATATAATTGAACTGTTGAGAAAACATGGGCACGATGTAATTGCATTTAGTTTCTATAATAATAATAACTTAGCTGAAAATTCTAACAACTATTTTGTAAATAATAGTCCATTAAATAAAACATTCGGTAAATTTTATTCTTTATCAGCGAAAAGAAATATTGAGAAATTGATTATTGAACAAAAGCCCGATATAGCACATTTTCATAATATTATCGGCGGACTTTCGTTTTCAATCCTACCAGTTTTAAAGAGATATAAAATACCTGTAATAGCCACATTTCATGGATTTAAATATCTCTGCCCGGCATATGTATTTATAAATGGCAAAGGAGATATTTGTGAAGATTGTAAGGTTGGGAAGTATTATAATTGCTTTATTAATAACTGCGCACCTGAAGGAAGATTAAAAAGTGCAGCTTTAGCTATTGAGGGTTATGGAAGAGATTTATTTTTTCCATTCACTAAATATGTTGATAAATATATATTCTTAAGCAAATTTTTCTTAAATAAGTATTGCGAATATTATCCCACAATAAAAAATAAAAGCGTTTTTATTTACAATTTTCTTGATAAAATTGATACTTCAATGAAAATAACAAAGGGAGATTATTTTCTGTACTTTGGCAGACTGGATAGAGAAAAAGGCATACATACATTAATTAAGGCTTTTTCAAATAACAAAGAACTAAAATTAAAGATTATTGGTGATGGGGAACTTTCAGAATATTTGAAGCAAAATAAATTTCCTAACATTGAATTTTTAGGATATAAAGATTGGGCTGCATTAAAGGAATATTTAGTAAATGCTTCTTTTATAATCGTTCCATCTGAATGTTATGAAAATAACCCAATGACAATCATAGAATCTTATTCATTGGGCAAACCGGTAATTGCATCAAACATTGGGGGAATTCCTGAAATTGTTTTGCATGATAAGACTGGATACATTTTTGAACCTAAAAATGTAAATGAACTTTCGGATATTCTCAAAACCGCTAATCATCTTGATGAAAAATCATATACTCAGCTATCGCAAAATTCAATTAAATTTGCACAGGAAAATTTTTCATCTGAAAACTTTTATAATAAAATAAATGATGTTTATAATTCAATAGTTAATTAATTTCTAAAATTTAATAAATAGGACAATCCGTGAATAATAATTTAGAAGGAAAAAATAATTTTTTTGAATTTGTTACGATCACAGTAAAATATAGATGGTTTTTATTCTTTTTCATTTTGATTGTAACTGTTTCAATAACCAGCTATGCATTACTTTCGCCCAAATGGTATAAATCAACAGCTTCAGTTTTACCTGCAGAAAAAACGGATTTTTTAAGTGCAATCACCGGGGTTTCTTCATTAATTAAAAATTTTTCACCTTCCAAAGGTTTAAGTGCACTAACCGGACCAACTGAAACCGATAAATATATAGCCATCCTTAAGAGTGCAAGTGTAATTAACGATGTTATCAAGACTTTTAATATCAAAAAAGTTTACGATTTAGAAGATGCTTATGGTGAAAAAATATATAAGCGATTAATGTCTAATCTGGAGATTGAGGTTCAAGAGGAGGGTAATCTTACAATAAGTGTTTACGATAAAGATCCCAAAAGAGCAGCAGAGATAGCCAATTTTATGGTATCAAAATTAAATGAAATTAGCACAAAACTTAGCTCAGCTAATGCAAATGCAAATAGAGTATTTATTGAGAAGAGATACATCCAAAATAAACAGGATATAACTGATCTTGAAAATCAAATGAAAGATTTTCAAAAGAAATATGGCGTAACTGCTGTTCCTGAACAAATTGAAGCAACTCTTAAATCTATGTCCGAGGTATATGTTGATTTATATAAAAAAGAAATTCAATATAACATATTACAACAATCTATGGGAGAAGATCATCCTCTAACCAAAAACGCCAAGATTGAAATGGAAGAGTTAAATAAAAAGATAAAGAAATTAAATGAAGGTAACGATAAATCTGAACAGGATATAAAACTTCTTATACCAATGAAATTAGCTCCAGATTTGGCCAATAAATATTTAAAGATATACCAGGAATTAAAAATTCAATATTCAATTCTGGAATTTGTAACTCCTTTGTACGAACAAGCAAAAATTGAGGAAGTAAGAAACACACCAACCGTTTTAGTTTTAGATGAAGCATTTCCAGCAGATCACAAAGCAAAACCAAAAGCTATGATCTATGCAGCTGTATCTTTCACATCTTCTATTGTTTTGGGTTTTGTAATAATTTTTCTTCTCGAATTAATTAGAAAGATGAAGATAGTTGAACCAAATAAATATAAGTACATAACAGAACAGTTAAGAAAAGATCTTTCTAAAATAGGAATTAAAAGAAAATCTTAATGACAGAATCTTCTCTTATAAAAAGAAATTCTTTTTTTTCTCTTTTATCAATGTCATCAAGACTTATTGCTAATGTAATAGTTTTTTGGTTAATTGCAAGAATATATGGCCCTGATACATTTGGAACTTTTACATTTGCACACACTACTGCTACTCTTTTAATCCTTTTAGCGGATTTCGGATTTGATATTTTACTTACAACTGAAATTTCAAGAGATAGAGAACAAGCTGTAAAAATTTTTCAGAATATTTTTTCTTATAAAATAATATTCTCTGTCGCATCCGTTTTAATTATGTGGATCTTTAGTTTTCAGGGAAATTATTCATATGAGAGCAGAATTTCTCTATGGATTTTTAGTTTTTTTATATTGTTTACAACATTAACTAATTTTTCTTTAGCACTTATAAAAGGATTTGAAAAATTTTCTTATGAGAGCGTGGTTTTAGTAATCGCTAATTTGAGTTTAGTAATAATTGTAATAGTCCTGTCTTTTATAAAAGTAAATATTTTAATCATTGCTATTGCATTTGTACTAACAAGGTTATTCGGTTTGGTATTCTCTGTATATTATGATAAAAAACTGGTGCCTGATCTTTCTTTCAGAATCAGTTTTCCAAAAGAAAAAGAGCTTCATAAAAAAGTTTTGATATTTGGATTTCATCTTTTATTTGCCAATTTATTTTTTCAAATCGATACAATCCTTTTGTCACTTTGGAAAGGAAATTTATACGTTGGTATATATCAAGCTGTATTTAAGTTAATAATATTACCGTTGATGATACCTGATATTTTAAATTTTACATTACTGCCAGTGCTATCAAGATTATTTGCAACAGATAGGGAAAAAGCCATTAAGATTTCTTTTCTAATGAATAAACTATTATTCTTTCTGGCGCTTCCCATTACTTTGATCTTATTTGTTTATGCCGAAGACATAATTAATATTATATATGGTTACAAACAATATTCAGATTCGATTCCAATCTTAAAAATATTTGCATTCAATATTTTTATTAGGTTCAGTTTCGAGGCTTTCGCATTGATGCTTACGACAAATAATAGGCAAATTATAAGAATGACTACTGTTATTTTGGCAACTATTATTAATCTTGCACTTAATTATTTATTGATTCCAGAATATGGGGTTAACGGTGCGGCAACTGTTTCATTGATATCTATTATTTTTGTTTATGGCGTGTATTCAATCTATTATTTTGAATTACTTAAAAAGTGGTATATGAACTTTCAAACTCCTGTTTTAGTAGGAATAACTATTTTAATGGGATATATATTATTGAATATAAATCATTTAAAAATTTATTTTGGTTTACCTTTGGTCCTGGTAATTTTTATAATAATTGGATTTCTATTTTATTTTTCTGAAGAAGATAGACGTTTATTATTTTCAAATAATTTTAACTTTTTAAATTTTATTAAGAAATCTTAAAATGCTTTCAGTAGCATTAATTAGTTTAACAATATTTTTTCTATTACTGCTTACATTCCTAAACAGGAAAATTGATGTTCTATCACCATCAAGGTTATTCCTGCTTCTTTGGAGTTTTGCAATTGGTATTACAAATTTTAAGTTTAGCTTATTGCAAAAAGAATGGAGTAGTTACGGCTGGCTGATGCTTATATTAACACTTTTATCTTTTGTTGCTGGTTTTTTTATAGTATATGTTTTAAATGTTGATAAAAAAATTAAAACTATTCCTGAAATCAGACAGATATTAAGTAAACAAGTTATAAATAAGGATTTACTTTTTAAGATTTTAGTTTTTTCATTTATTTTATACATTATTTCATTCTTTGTTAGTTATTTGGTGATGGGTTTTATTCCTGCGCTTTCTCCGAGACCGGAAATAAGGACACAATGGACAGGTGTTTTTGGTGTAGGACTTATAACACACGGACTACCGCCAATTTTATTTTTTAGTACAATCTATTTTTTCTATGAAAAAAAATCAACCGGGAAAAGAATTGTCGTTTTTTTAATCGCACTCTTTACCTTTTTGGTGAATTTACTGGTGCTTCATCGATTTGACATTGTCTATTGGCTTATTGTATTACTAACGTTTTTATATTATGCTACTAATAAGTTAAACTTTAAAAATATTCTGTTATGGGGTTCATTTCTTATCACAATATTATACGGTATTTCAACATTCAGAGCAAGTAAATTTATTTCAAACGTTATTTATTATACCTCAGAAATGAAGTATAGCGTCAAATATGCTTTATTCACTGAACCTTATATGTACTTTGCAATGAATATTGAAAATTTTGTTCATGCTGTAGAAAGATATTCAAATTATACTTATGGATTCTTCACCTTTAATCCAATCTTATCACTCATCCAACTAAAGCATCCACTAGAAGAATATATGGTAATAAACAAGTTTCCAAACCTTATAACATACAGTTACAACACTTACACAATGTTTTTTGAGTGGTATCGTGATTTTGGAATCTTTGGATTAACATTACTCCCTTTTATTTGGGGTGCAATTATTGCCTCCAGTTATTACCATTTAAAGAAAAAGCCGAACTTAAGCACAATAACTCTTTATGGAGCTTTTCTTTTTGTTATAATCTTTTCTTTTTTTGTCAATATGCTTGGATGGTTACATTTTGTTTCTAATCTAATTGCACTTTATGTAATTGCAAAAGTTATTTCAGTTAACACTCCTCAAACTGTACCGGAGAGTTAAAATTGGAACAAAATTCCTTAACAGTATATGTGATAATTCTTAACTGGAATAACTTTGATGATACCGATAAGTGTATTCATTCCTTATTAGAAATTAAAGATGAAAGAATAAAAGTTGTAATTGTAGATAACCATTCAACAGATAATAGTGCTCAATTACTTAAAGAAAAATACTCGCATCTTCCAATCTTAGTAACGAGTACAAATAACGGCTATGCTGGCGGCATGAACATTGGTATCAAATATGCTCTCGATAATTCAGCAAATTATATTATAATCTCAAATAATGATATTATCTATCCAAAGGATTTCCTTCCACCATTGCTTGAAATAATAAATAGTGATTTATCAATCGGTATTATATCACCAAAAGTATTGTACATGCACGATAAAAATAAAATATATTGTGCTGGCGCAGATTTTAAATTATTAAGGGGTTCAGGAGTTGCTGCATTTCAGGGAAAAAATACTTCCAAGTTTGGTAATGAAATTAGAGAAATTTCTATGGCTGAAGGTTCTTGCTTTTTAGCCAGAAAGGAAGTGTTTTTAAAATCTGGATTGTTTTGCGAAGATTTTTTTATGTATTTCGAGGACCTGGAATTTTCAGATAGAGTTAGAGAAAACTATAAAATATTTTTTACACCAAAATCAATTGTATATCATAAAGGCGGCGCCGGATCCAATTGGAAAAATCATTCACCTCTCTATTATTATTACTACACAAGAAATAGATATCTTTATTTTAAAAAATATAAATTGTCTGTAAAGATCTATGTGCTTTTCTATTCTTTGTTTGTAAGTTTAGCTAAAGGAATAACTTTAATCAAAGAATTTATTTTAGATAAAAATAGCAGGCAAAAATATATGCTTTGCCTAAATTCTCTGATTAGAGGTAACTCTGATGGAATTAAAATCTTCTTCAAAAAATAAATTCAGTAAATAAAATTTTAGGATCAGTATTTGCGGATATTAATATTAACTCCCAAAATTCCATTTCCACCTTACCGTGGGGATATATTGCATATCTTTAATATTGCAAAGACATTAGCTGAGCGTAATCATGTTGATATTATTACTCAATATACTTTTAATAATCAAATTGCATATGTTCACGAATTAAAAAAAAATAAGCTAAATACTTACATTGTAAAACAAACTTTACTGTCTTCCATTATTAATTTAATACTAGCCATTTTTAAGAAAATTCCATTTCAAGTAGCATATTTCTCTTCAAAAAAAATGTCCGGACTTATAAAAGAAAGAACATCAAATTATGAGTATGATCTGATTTACTTCCATTTAATTCGATCAGTTCAATATTTTGATGATACAATTAATTCTAATGCGATCAAGATAAGTGATTTTACAGATGCGGTTTCACTTTATATTGAAAGGTATTTAAGATTTCTAAAAAATCCCTTAAGAAAATTATTCTTCAGTATTGAATTAAAAAGGTTAAAAGAATATGAAATCAATGCAAGGAAGTTTAAAACTATTTTTGTCTGTTCTGATGCGGATAAAACGTACTTAGATAAAAAACTTCAGGACGTTGATATTCAAATATTGAGAAATGGAGTTGAAGAGAAATACTTTTTTCCCGAAAAAATTGTCTTTCAAAAACATCGAATAATATTTTCGGGAAATATGCCTTATTATCCAAATAAAGATGCTGCAGATTATTTCGCAAAACAAATATTTCCTTTAGTTTTAAAAAAGTACCCGGACTCTAAATTTTATATTGTTGGACAAAACCCACCGCAAAAAACTAAGAAATTAGACTCTAAAAATATTATTGTTACAGGATTTGTTGAGGATATTAGAAGAGAATATTTGTTAAGTGAAGTTAACGTAGCACCTATACGGTTTGGTGCCGGTACATTAAATAAAGTTATAGAATCCCTTGCATTAGGAGTTCCTATTATTGCAACAAAAATTGTTGTAGATGGTTTACCGACTGAACTCCGCAAGTATGTTTTTTTAGCTGATTCACCAAATGAATTTGCTGAAAAGATATCTTACATATTTGAACACGATGAAGTAAGAAATGATTTGATGAAAGAATGTATAGAATTAGTGCCTAAACTACTCGGATGGCATCCAATTATACAACAGTTTGAAAAATATATTGAATCAAAATTGAATGAATGAAGTTAATTTTTAGATAATAAACATTCGTACCTTACTTTAAATAAATCATTTTCTTCGTATCAACAAAATTACCAGCTTGTAAACGGTAAAAATAAATTCCAGAAGCTGGATTTTTGAAACTTGATTCTGGATTGAATTCTATTTCGTAAGTGCCAGCTGATCTATATTCATTAACCAAAGTTGCAACTTCATTTCCTAAAATATCGTAAACTTTTA